>LQAH01000026.1_pt1 | contig 99555 bp, 131 predicted proteins | sample 1535791 | NCBI WGS metagenome assembly LQAH01 (sample SAMN04331585, study PRJNA305678) | bioreactor metagenome | isolation source: bioreactor_4 inoculated with Wadden Sea sediment 2nd replicate of a... | place: Germany:Bremen
AAGGTTCTACTGGACTACGCTATGGTATCCTTAACCTTTCTGTTGAATTCGAAGGTACTAAGAACATCTCTTTCGGTCTTCCTCAAGTGAATGATGACAACTACTACTCTGGCACTATCACGGCTCTCATCGACGCTAAATAATTTTCCCTCCTTTTTCGTATACATATAGATTCAAAGAAACCTACTCATATCATATTGGGTAGGTTTTTCTTAGTTATAGGAGGAATGGTGGAATTGGAATTAAATTCTTATGTAAATCATTATAATCTTTAACAAAGAAATTTTAGCAGAAAAAATTCTTTCAGCAACCTATCTTCTCTAGCATTACTCAGGAAAAATGTGGTAAACCAAGTACATGAGTAAAGAAACAATATCAATTAAGAGAGCCTTATATCAGTTTCAGATAAAGATGGGATTGTAGAATTCGCACAATTTTTACAACAGATGGATGTAAAGATTATTTCAACTGGGGGAACATATTCCCATTTGAAGGATGCTAATATTACTGTAGAGCAAGTAAGTGATATAACCCAATTCCCCGAAATCATGGGAGGTAGAGTAAAAACGATGCACCCCCTTATTATGGGTGGAATTCTTGGTCGACGAGATATTGACTCAGCAATAGCATCTAAAATGAATATTGAATGGATAGATCTTGTTGTCTGTAATTTATATCCCTTTGAGAAAACCATTCAAAAAGAGGGTGTAAAGGAAGAAGAAGCGATTGAGAATATCGACATCGGAGGACCTTCAATGATTCGTTCTGCAGCAAAGAACTTTGCTCACGTCCTTGTAGTAACACATCCTAATCAATATAAAAAGTAATTGATGAAATGAATAAAGGAGGTGTATCTCTTTCAACAAGAAAAGAATTCGCCTCTCATGCATTCGGTCATACCGCTCGCTATGACGCCCTTATTCAAAGCTATCTTACCAAAGAACTCTTCCCCTCAGAACTCTCATTAGGATTTACCCTTTTTGAAAGTGATGGGGAGGATTTTACACTACGATATGGAGAAAATCCTCATCAAAAGGCTGCTGTATATAAAGCAACCCTCTCCCCTGAAAAGAAAGACGAAATGAGCTTATTAGATGCACCTCAACTCCAAGGCAAACACCTCTCTTTTAATAATCTTAGTGATACCTCTGGAGCAATTGAAACATTAAGAGAATTTAATGAGACGACTTGTGTTGTTGTTAAACACGGCACTCCATGTGGAGTGAGTTCTCATTCAAATCCAGTTATTGCACTAAAGAAAGCTTTCGAAGCAGATTCTTTAAGTGCTTTTGGTTCTATCATTGCAATAAATGTTCCCTTTGACGAAGAAATGGCTCGATATATCTCAACTTTATTCATAGAAGTACTTGTAGCTCCCTCTTTTAGTGATGAAGCGCTTTCGATACTTAAGAAAAAGAAAAATTTAAGAATCTTAGTATTAAAGAACATAAATAAGCCAAAAGAGATTCTTAGTGGTCGATTTATTGGTAGCGACTTGCTTATGCAAACAAAAGATGCAAAAGAAATAACTAAAGAGGATCTTGAGTGTGTTACGAAAACCCAAGTGAATGATGCAGATCTTGAAGAACTTCTATTTGCATGGCGGATAGTAAAACATGTAAAATCTAATGCAATAGTTACCTCTTATCACAAGACAACAAGTGGAATTGGAGGGGGACAAGTTTCAAGAGTAGATGCCACGGAGATTGCATTAAGAAAAAGTGGCAATAAAGAAGCATTAGTTCTCGCTTCTGATGCCTTTTTCCCTTTCAAAGATAGTATTGAAATTCTAAAAGGACACAATATTAAAGCAATCATTCAACCAGGTGGATCAATTAGAGATGCTGAAGTAATAAAAGCGTGTGATGAATTAGGTATTGCAATGGTGTTTACCCATACCAGATCTTTCTTACACGCCTAATGAGAATAATGAGAGAACGCTTTCAACTATATCACTTACCTGAGGAACAATAAGAGATTCAAGATGCTTATTAAATGGCGTAGGCATCTCTTTACCACCAATTCTTAATATTGGACCTTTAAGTGATGAGAATGTGTTTCTATCTCCAACAATAGCAGCAGCAATTTCACCGCTAAATCCTCCAAATAAGGGTGCTTCGTGGACGATAACGACTTTCCCTGTCTTCTGAACAGAAGAAAAAATTGTTTGAGTATCGAGTGGTCTTAACGACCTTAAGTCAATTACTTCTGCAGATATTTCATCATCTTCTAATGTTTGAGCAGCTGCGAGAGCGCTAAAAAGTGTCTTCCCGTAGGTGATAATTGTGACGGCATCGCCTTTTCGCTTTATATCAGCTTTTCCAATCTCAACAAGATGCTCTCCCTCAGGGACAGGTCCTTGCTCACCGTAGTTTTTATGTTCAAGAAATATTACCGGGTCATTACTCCTGATTGCACTCTTCATTAATCCTTTTGCATCTCTTGGCGTCGCAGGATACAAGACAATAAGTCCTGGAATGTTAGTAAATAGAGTCTCAAGTGATTGGGTATGTTGTGCTGCAGCACCTGTACCACTTCCCATGGGGGTTCTATACACCAAGGGAACACTTTGAGTTCCACCTGACATAAACCGAGTTTTTGCAGCATGATTTATGAGAGGGTCACTTGCGAGAGTCGAAAAGTCACCATACATAATCTCTACAATAGGACGCATTCCCATAATAGCAGCTCCTACTGCAACTCCTACTAACCCTTCTTCGGAAACAGGAGTTTCTATTACTTGTCTCTCTCCAAAACGCTCGATTAAACCACTTGTCACTGTAAAACAGCCACCATAACAGCCAACATCTTCACCAATGAGAACAACATGCTCATCTCGCGCCATCTCTTCTGTCATTGCTTCTCTTATAGCTTCACGATAGGTGATTGTTTTCAACATAGAGCCTCTTCTTTATAATAAACGTATTTCATTGCTTCTTCTAAAGTAAGTTCTTGATGATCGTGCAAATAGATTTCACTCACTTTATCGATATGTTCTTTTTCTTTTTTCTCAATAACTTCAATTTCTTCTTTGCTGATAAAACCTCTTGAGATGAGAGAAGAAGAGAATTGAGCAATTGGATCTTTTTCCATCCATTGCTTCTCCTCTTCCCTGGTTCGATATAAGAATTTATCACTTTTTGAATGCCCACTGAAACGATAGGTTTTTGTCTCAAGCAAGTATGGCCTTTGCTCTTTCTTAATATATTCGGTGATTGATTTAACTCTATCGAAAACAAGTTCAACATCGTTACCATCAATACTTTCACTCAACATTGAATAGGAGGCGCCCCTTTGAGCTATAGAAGAAACAGAGACCATTTTATCGGCACTACTGCTCATTCCATACATATTGTGTTCACATAAAAAAAGAACTGGGAGATTCCATATTGAAGCCATATTCATTGCTTCGTGAATTACTCCTCTATTACTCGCACCATCTCCAAAAAAGCAACTACGATATTATCACAACCAATTCGTTTCAATTGAAGAGCCATCCCAGTTGCTATTGCAACTCCACTAGCGACAACAGCAGAAGATCCTGCATTATGATGTTCCATATCAATGAGGTGCATAGAACCACCAAGTCCTTTTGAGAGACCCCTTTTATCACCAAAGAATTCAGCTACCATCTTCTCAATTGAAGCGCCTTTAGCTAAAGTGTGGCCATGACATCGATGAGTCGTTACTATCCAGTCTTTTTTATCAATTGCCAATGCTACACCTGCATGTACTGCTTCTTGACCTATTGCCAAATGAGTAGTCCCATGCATCTTATGGATCGTGAAGAGCTCTTCAATCTTCTGCTCAAAAATTCTCGATTGAATCATTACATTAAGAGTGTGCACTCCCTCTTCTTTATTAAAAGTAAAAGCCACTCTATTACACCTCCATTCCTTCTTTCACCATTAACCGAGTGATATACCCAGTGTACATCGTATGGTAATCGTTATTCGAATAATGTTTCTCAATGGAACTGTCAATAAAATGTTCAGGGAGGATTGGTGTAGCACTGGCAATATTGCAACAAAAGAGAGTATGAGCCTGTTCAAAACTATAGACTTTTGAAAGAGTGTGCCCATCAATCTCAATTGGTGTGAGTCCTGTTTCCTTAACTTTATCTACATCTTTTCCACTATGACGCCCACAGTAAGTGAGCTCGTTTTTATATTCATCTGGAAAAAACGAACAGGTGAATGAGGTTGCATGTTCCAATAAATTATAGGTATGACGAGTATTTCGTACAACAATATTGAATATTGGTTTGTTCCACATAATGCCAAGCTTCCCCAAGCTGCTGTCATCATATTTACGCCTTGTCCATCTGAGACAGTAATCAAAAACCAATCATTTTTTATAGTGTGGAATATTTCTTCTTGGTATGATGAAATCAATTTATCAACGAACATACCTTCCCTCCTTTAACACAAAAGCTATTGAGTCATAGACCAGACTTTATCGCAAAAGCGATATGGAAGGAAGTCGGGACAAACCGTAACATTAATTATATAATTAGGAGATAAGATAAGTCAATCATACTGATATATATCTTTAGCCTTTGGACTGTATAAAGCTTGTTGAGTTTCCTTTTTGGTGATATACCTCTGTAAAAAGGATGCTAGGAATGTATGAAATTTAATTTCCCTTTAGGTTCAATCCTAAAACATGAGTTTGATGGATATAATATATCAAAACTTAAAAGTGACACTATAAGTGGACTGATTGTTGCTCTTGTAGCTCTCCCTTTAGCACTTGCTTTTCTATTGCGTCCGGAGTCCCTCCATCAAGCGGGATGATAACTGCAATATTTGCAGGTTTTTCATTGGATTTCTTGGTGGGTCCTCTTTTCAAATCAGTGGCCAACTGGAGCAATGGCTGCCATTCTTCTTCCAATAAGTTACCAATATGGCCTTGAAGGGGTCTTCATTGCAGGATTCCTCTCTGGGATATTCCTTATCATTGCTGCTATCTTGAAGATGGGGAAAATTGTTTCAATTATTCCAAATGCAGTGGTTACTGGATTTACTAGTGGTATTGCTCTTGTCATAATTGGAGGACAAGTTGATACTGTCTTCTCTGTCAGAAGTGAAGGGTTTACGATGCTTGAGAGATTCATCTCTTATGGAAGGTTTGGATTTCCTGTCAACTTCACATCCCTTATTTCTACGCTAATTCTTGTTGTAATCATGTTGATATGGCCAAAGAAATGGTCAAAGAAAATGCCGGCAAGTATGGTAGTACTTATTCTAGCTCTCGTTGCCTCTTCTGTGTTACAACTTCCCTTAAAATTAGTAGGAGAAATTCCTCAATCTCTTCTTCTTCCCTTTAGACTAAAACTATTCTCAATGGATCTTACACTTATTTCAAAGCTTCTTCCGAGTGCATTAAGTATTGCAGCACTGGGAATGGTTGAAACATTACTTTGTCTAGTTAGTGGTGAAGTAATGAAGAAAGAGAAAAGCAATGTGGGACAAGAACTTTATGCACAGGGTATTGTAAACACCTTTTTACCCTTTATAGGTGGGATTCCTTCAACTGCAGCAATTGCTAGAACAAGTGTTGCCATCTCTAATGGGAATGTTACTCGTGTTACAAGTATCATACATGGGGTTACTCTTCTCTTAATTGTCCTTTTCCTTGCTCCGCTAATGTCTAACATCCCTTTAGTAGCTCTTTCTAGTATTCTAGTTGTCACTGCAATTAAGATGAATGATTGGAAAAGCATTAAGGAAATGTTTGCGCATAAGAGTAAAACATCCATTGCTGAATATCTCATCACACTTAGCACAACTCTAATATTTGATTTAACTGTTGCTATCCTTCTTGGTGTCACATTCTCAATTCTTATGTATTTCTTAAAAAGCAGTAAGATTACCTACTCTTATACTCCAATTGATACAACAATTATTGAAGGACATCTTATTGATAACCTACACTCTAATGCACAAGTAATGTATATCTCTGGACCACTTTTCTTTGGCACTCGCCTTGCTCTCGAACAAGCATTAGCAGAATTTGATAAGAAAGGTCCACTTATCATATCATTAAGAGGAGTTACATTAATTGACTTCTCTTCAATAGTGACACTAAAAACTGCGATAAAGACATATAATGATCAACATATAAAAGTTTTTCTTTGTGCACTCCAACCCGATGTATACGAAATGTGTGAACGTTTCGATCTTTTCACTATGTTTAATACTCAAAAAGTATATCCAAATGTTCTAGAGGCAATTGACGCTCTCATCGGTGATTCAAAGACAAAGATTGAAAAGAAAGTGAAAATAAAGATTGAATAATTATAAGAGAAATTGGAGCGATAATGATAATAAAAAGGGATTCTTTGAATGCAAATGTAATAACAAAGGCCCCCTTTGGCTTGACAGGAGCCCTCTTTTTCTGTTATCCAATAACCATTAAAGGTTCTACTTTCTAATAAGGAGATGCCATGCCGTCAATTGCAATTCCACCTCTCACCAGTGAGTTGGTGCGTGTTCTTATCGATGCTGACACTATTGCCAGAAGGGTTAACGAATTAGCGAGACAAATAAACACAGATTATGCTTCTATCAATGATAAGTTGATTTTAGTTGGTGTGTTAAAAGGTTCTTTTTATCTTTTTAGCTGATTTATGTCGAAAACTTGATATCCCTCACGAGGTTGATTTTATATCTTTATCGAGTTATGGGGCTTCATCCACATCTAGTGGAAACGTTCGTATGATTATGGACACTAGGGAAGACCTCGCAGGTAAACATGTAATGATTATTGAAGATATCCTCGATAGTGGTTTCACCTTAGATTATCTATGTCGAAACTTTATCAGTCGAAATGTTGCATCCTTAAAACTGCTGTACTTCTCGACAAACCAGATAGAAGAAAGGTTAATGTTGACCTTGATTACATTGGCTTTCAAATACCAGATGTGTGGGTAGTAGGCTATGGTCTCGATTATGCAGAAAAGTATCGAACACTTCCATACATTGCTGAAATGATTCCTGTCATTGATTAACACATTTTTTTAAGGATAAAACATGGACGACAAATTTTACGTAGGATATAACTCTATCCACAACCTAGTGAAATCACTAGCTCACCGTCTAATGGCTTCTGGGTTTGACCCAGATGTCATAGTTGCAATTGGTTCTGGGGGATTTATTCCAGCTCGAATCATGAAAACCTTCATTAATCGTCCAATCTTGGCAGTAGGGATTTCATACTATAATCTTGATCAAAAACACACCACTCATCCTCAAAAAATTCAATGGATCGATCAAACAGAGAAGCAACTAAAAGGGAAAAAAGTATTGTTAATTGATGAAGTTGATGACACAAGAGCTACCTTAAGCTATTGTGTCAAAGAACTTCTTACTAATGACCCCAAAGAAATCGCTGTACTAGTATTACATAATAAGAAGAAAAGAAAAAAGATGCAGAATTCCCACCTGAGATAACACGATATTTCTCTGGTGTAGACATTGATGATCTTTGGATAAAATATCCTTGGGATGCTGATGATATCACAGCCCATGATAGAAACGAGCAACTAATGCTTAGCGAATATGCTAAAAATGGTAAGGAGCAATAAAATGAGTGTAACTGCAATTGTAGGAGCCAATGGGAGATGAAGGAAAAGGTCGTGTTGTAGACTATTTGGCACAAAAAGCTGAAGTAGTAATTCGCTTTCAAGGTGGAGACAATGCAGGACATACAGTAATCAACGATAAAGGTAAATTTGCTCTACACATAGTCCCTTCAGGAATATTCAATCCAAAGACAGTTTGTATTGTAGGAGCTGGGACTGTAGTAAACTTTGATACTATGAGTGTTGAACTCGATACAGTAAAAGCAGCTGGTGTTAATGTTGATAATCTCTTTATTGACCGACGCGCACACCTTATTCTACCTTTCCATTGTTTATTAGATGGTGCAGAAGAAGCTAGTAAAAAAAGTGGTTGGGCAGTAGGTACAACAAAAAGAGGAATTGGTCCTTGTTATAGTGATAAAGCTAACAGAGTTGGCATCAGAGCTGCAGATATCTTAGACGAAGAAAGACTAAGAACTCGCTTGGAGATGATGCTTCCACAGAAAAATCGACAACTACATTACTATGGCATTGAAGAAGTACAGATTGAAGATCTCATGGATCTTGCAAAAAAATGGAGAGATCGTTACGGCGATAAGATTATTGACACTCTCCCTGTAGTTAAAGAAGCAATTCTTTCTGATAAAAATATCGTTCTAGAAGGTCAGCTTGGTATTATGAGAGATCTTGATTGGGGAATTTATCCTTATACCACCTCTAGCAATCCTACAGCAGGAGGTGCTTGTAGTGGTGCTGGGATTTCTCCTCGACGTATTAATGAGATTATCGGAGTACTAAAAGTTTACTCAACCTCAGTAGGTGGTGGCCCATTCCCAACCGAACTGCTCGATAGTGATGGAGAAAGACTTCGAACTATAGGAGCTGAATTTGGAGCAACAACAGGTCGACCTAGACGTTGTGGATGGTTTGATGCAGTAGCAGCTTCTTTTAGTTGCTGGGTAAATGGGTTTACTTCTCTTGCTGTTACCAAACTCGACATCTTAGATTCATTTGAAACACTAAAAGTATGTACAGGATATACAATTGATGGAGAAGTGGTAACAAACCTTCCAGATACTGCAGGACAAGAAAAAGCTATCCCTATATATGAAACATGGGAAGGGTGGCTAACAAGTACAGAAAATGCAAGAACGTGGGAAGAACTCCCTCCAAAAGCTCAAGCATATATTAATCGTTTGGGAGAACTTACTGGAGCACCTGTAAAATTTATCTCAGTTGGACCAGAACGCGACCAGATTATTATACGTTAAGGAAATCCCACACATGATGGATACTTTTGACCATTCTTCTTACATCTCCCCTTTTACCTGGCGCTATGGAAGTGATTTCATGCGAAATGTTTTTAGTGAGGTTCATAAAAGAACCCTCTTAAGGACAATATGGATTGCTATCGCAAAAGCACAGATGAAAGCGGGACTTGTCACTATTGAACAAGTAGAGGATCTTATTTCACACAAAGATGAGATAGACATCAAAAGAGCAAGTGAGATTGAAAAGAGATTCATCATGATTTAATGGCAGAAATAAAAACATATGCTGAACAGTGTAAGATAGGTGGAAAAATCATCCATCTCGGGCTACAAGCATGGATGTATTAGATAATATGGATATCATCCGACAAAAAGAAGCCCTTTCCCTTATTGAACAATCTGTTGTAACTCTTTTAGAGGCTTTAAGTAAACGAATTAAAGAAGAAAGTGCAACAGCTTGTATGGCATTTACTCATATTCAACCAGCAGAACCAACAACTATTGGGTATAGGTTAAGTCAAATAGGACAAGATCTTCTTGAAGACCTTTTTGATATAAGACTACTAAAAAGAGGTTAAAAGGAAAAGGTATTAAAGGCGCTGTAGGAACAAGTGCTTCCTATATCGATCTTCTACAAGGGACGAATCTTTCTTCTAATGAGTTTGAATCTCTCATTATGAAGGAAATAGATGTAGAGCCTTTTGATGTAGCAACTCAAGTGTATACAAGGGGACAAGATTATCGGCTAGGGGTAACTCTAGCCTCTTTATGTGGAACACTCTCCAAGTTAGCTCTTAACATTAGGTTACTACAGAGTCCTCCTATAGGTGAGTGGAGTGAACCATTTGGATCTAAACAAGTGGGTTCTTCAGCAATGCCTTTTAAACGAAATCCGATTAATAGTGAAAAAATTGATTCTCTTTGTAGACTTGCTTCTTCTAAAGTTGAAGTTCTTTGGAATAATAACGCATCTATGATGTTAGAAAGGACTCTTGATGATTCTGCAAACAGAAGAATGGTTATTCCAGAACTCTTTTTGACTTGTGATGAGGTGTTAAAAACTACTATTAAATTGATTAATGGACTTAATTTTCACACAACAACAATCAAGCGCAATGTATCAACATATGGTCCATTTGCTGCAACAGAGAAAATTCTGATGGCCTTAGGAAAAGCTGGGGCAGATAGACAAGAAATGCACGAAAAGATAAGAGAACACTCTCTAATAGCATGGGAAGCTGTTCAAGAAGGAAAAGACAATCCTCTTATAGAATCAATCTCTCATGATAAAGAAATTCTTCAATTTCTAGATGAAAAAACTATTGTGATATTACTTGATGGATCTGAATATATTGGAGATGCGCCACAAAGAGCAATGAGAATATACAACAAGATTCAGGAAGTTATTAAAGAATAATCATAAGTCCAGCCTGTACTGCAAGGTAATAAATAATCATTCTAGGAAAACGAGAAAGCGTCGCAAGAACAACGTGGCTAAAAGGAACTCTCACCATTCCGCTCATCCAGCACACGGTTGAAAAAGGAATTGGAGTGAGGCCTGCTATCACAACGGCCCACCCACCATATTTCTTAAGAAGCTGTTCTCCATCTGTAGTAAATCCCGAGGTAATCTTTTTAATGAATGAGAGATGACCTAATAATCGGCCAATCATCCACCCACCTAACCCACCAATTGAAGAACCAATGGAGAGGAATAATAAAAAAGGAATCACATTAAAGTTACTAGAAAAAGGAAATATGACATCAACTGTAAGAGGAACAATGAACATATCTACAAAGAGAGCGTAAAGAAAGATCCCCAAGTACCCTAAATTTTGGGTGACCCATAATGCAATAGACTGCATTTGAGGACGTAAAAAAAGCAAAAAGTAAAAGAAAAGAAAATAAATAAAAAAATGCAATCAGCACTATTGCCTTTTTTACAATATTATTCCAATCAAGATTTCCATCTGCTTTAAAATATGAAGAAGAGATGAGAAACTTCATTGCATGCTTATCATCCTTCTCTTTCATACAAAGTATCCCTACATACTTTTTCGACATTGACAAGTATTTCTTTCCTGTTATCAGCAATGCCCTGCCAAAGAGGAGCCTTTCCTCCTCCTTTAGCATTAACGGTACCTAATACTTTTGTCTTTATTTCATTGTAAAGGGCAAATTCATTCTCAATTCCTTTGATTGAGATAAGATAATTCATCTTACCATCATCTCTCGCTTTTATAGCACACAATACTATCTTATCTATCGAAAGGAGGGTGTGTGAAAGAACTTTTAATACATCGAAATTGAAATCACTAACATCTAGCATAACAATGGGAACCTTATTCTCTACTAAAAGTGGTGATAGAAGGTTTTCAACTATTGTTTGTTGATACACATGAATCTCTCTTTTTAATGTTACTATTTCACTCATAACATCTTCTACTCGCTCAACAATATGAGAAGAAGGTACTGACAACATGGTTTTCAATCTATTTACAATTTCAGTCTGTGTCCTCTTCTCCTGTTTTGCTACAGATGAGATTAAGAAAAATAATCGGACATGATTTCTGATTGTTTCACTCATATAGTACATTACTTCAGAAATCTCACTTATATTATCTAGATGTACTCCGCCACAGGCAATTTCATCATATCCTTCTATAGAGACAATCCTTACATCACCATCGACCTTTACGTCTCTACGCAACTCTAAAGAAGGAACTTGTTGCTGTGTTATTATTTGTGTGTGAGTCTTTCCTCCATGAATGATAGCCTTATTCACTTCATCTTCAATGTCATAGATAGTTTGAATATCAATAATTGGTTCCCCGGTTTCTATTGCAATATAGGTCTCACTTAAGTGAACAGAGAGCGTATCAATAGAAAACTTGTTGTAGAGAATACCACTAATAAGATGCTGAGCACTATGCTGTTTCATATAGCGGTAACGATAATTCCAATCTAAAGCAATATGATAAGTTTTACCGATTTCAAAAATTATTTGAAGAATCGACAAAATGTAGAATCTCCCCATCTTTGTTATATTGAGTATCAACAATTGGAATATCTTCAATATAACCAATATCTCCTTTAGGGCCTCCCCCTTCTGGATAAAAAATCGTAGAGTCAAATATGAGGGCTTTATTAGTTTTTAACTCTCTTATTGCTACGATGGTGACGTCTAATTCTTTTTTATATGGATCTGTTAGATAGGTTTTATTAGTTGGTATCATATGATATAGATTATCTAAAATTAAGGGTAACGTCCACCATAACACTTGTCTGTTTATGCTTTGGTTGTTATCTTAAAGTGAGAATATGGTATTAAGGAGATATGCTGATGTCATTGTTAAAATCTGCATGGGAAATTGCGTTAGAGAGAACCGAAGATATCGAAATAGATACTCAAAAAATAAGAAAAAGACATGCTCATTGATGAAGGACGAAGAATGGCAGGGGCATACCTTTCGGACATTGAAGCGCTTTTTTCAACATTGCAATCAGCTGTTGAAAAAAGAGTGATGAAGAAAAACCATTAATAAAAAAGGACTCGCCATCACAGTCGTAGCAAATATTGCTCTTCCTCAAAGTGATGAGTACAGTACAAGAGTTGAAAAAATGCAGAATATTGCAAGACTCATTGATGAAGGGGAAAGTGAAGCTGTAGAATTATTAGGCCAAATAAGTACTTTCATGGGAAAATATCTCGATTCAAGAGATAACTTACTTGAAAGAGCTAGAGCTCAATACCAGCCATTGTTTGAACAAAAACAGCAACAACAAAGTGCTCAATATGGGAGAGCTACTTATTCTTCAATGGAACAAGATCCAGAATTTGTTCAGTTTCTTCAAAAAAACTATAACCAGTTATCTTCTCAATTCCAACAAACCCTCGACAATGCAAAAGCTCAATTGAAACAAGTATGGGAAATAGCATAAACCCTCCTGTTTCCAAGAGGGTTTATCGAACTTATACCCAGTAGGGGGCCATTCTTTCTACTAAAGATTTCTCGTATGCGACCCAATCAGTGATTGGTCTTCGTGCAACACCTTCTTCACATGCAGCTTTTGCAACAGCGACAGCTTCCCAGCTAATGACTCGTGGGTCAAATGGTTTAGGAACAATATAGTCTCTCCCAAAAGAGAACTTTCTACCACCATATGCTTTTGCTACAATTTCAGGAACTTCTTCTTTTGCAAGGGCTGCGAGAGCTTTTGCAGCGGCCATTTTCATCCCTTCGGTTATTGTAGAAGCTCTTACATCAAGAGCACCTCTGAAGATAAAAGGGAATCCTAATACGTTATTTATTTGATTCGGATAGTCACTTCGTCCTGTTGCCATAATTAAATCACTTCTAGAAGCTACTGCGAGCTCATAAGAAATTTCAGGATTTGGATTACTCATAGCAAATACGATAGGGTTCTTTGCCATTGATTTTAGCATTTCAGCACTTACGCAATCAGCGACACTAAGTCCCATAAAGACATCCGCACCGACCATGACTTCTTCTAAAGTTCTCATGGTAGTATCACGAGCAAACTCTACTTTTTCAGGAGTCATAGAAATCTTTCTTCCTGTATAAATAACCCCTTTGCTATCAAGCATTGTGATATTATTTTTATCAACTCCAGCAGCTACAAACATCTTTGCACAAGATATTCCAGCCGCTCCAGCTCCATTCACAACTACTTTAATTTCACTTAGTTTCTTATCAACAATTTCAACAGCATTCATTAATCCTGCGGTGCTAATGATAGCAGTTCCATGTTGATCATCATGAAATATTGGGATATCACATATTTTTATGAGCTCTTGTTCAATTTCAAAGCATTCAGGGCCTTTAATATCTTCGAGGTTTACTCCCCCAAAGGTAGGCTCCATTGCTTTTACCATTTCAATGATCTTTTTTGGATCTTTTACGTCTAACTCAATATCGAATACATCGATATCTGCAAATCTTTTGAATAAGACTCCTTTTCCTTCCATTACTGGTTTTGAAGCAAGAGGCCCTCTATCACCAAGTCCCAAAATGGCTGTTCCATTGGAAATAACCGCTACTAAGTTTCCTTTAGATGTATAGTCATATGCTGCATCTGGATTTTCAGCAATTTCTAGAACAGGCTTAGCTACTCCTGGGGTATAAGCAAGAGACAGCTCATCAGCTGTCGTACACGGTTTAGTAGGAACAACAGAAACCTTCCCTGGTTTCCCATCTAGACAGTGATAGCGTAATGCTTTTTCTTTTAGCACGTCCATATTTAATACACTCCTTATTTCTTTTCGAAATCAAATGAATAATTTAGTTTATAAGTATCACGAAGTTCGACCATCATCTTTTGTAAGCTTGGAGGTACTGGACACCCATGTTTTGATCGATATTGGAAGGCTTCATATTCTTTCTCACCTGCTGTGTAAATCCTATCTTCTCCAGGAGCTTTTTCAGAGGCTCTAATCTGGCGACAAATAGTGCCAGCAATTCGTTTAAATACATCAAGGCCCATAAATTTGGCAGGATCAATAGCAATAAAGAAGTGTCCAAGTGGATAAGGAATTGGTTTATGATTTTCATCGAACCCATTCAATTCTTTCATGAAAGCACCATCTTGAAGGGCTGCAGAGAGAATTTCAACTACCATTGAATAGCCAAATCCTTTATACCCACCAGTCTGCTCACCAATTCCACCTAGTGGAGTAAGAGCAGCTTGGCCAGTGGTAAGGTCCTTTAATACTTGAGCAGTATCGGTTCGAGTTGAACCATCATGTCCAATAACCCACCCTTCGGGAAGTTCTTTACCCGCTCTTCCGTATACTTCAATTTTTCCTCTCTGAGTAACACTTGTTGCACAGTCTAGCACAAATGGGAATGGATCATCTGTTGGCATACCAAAAGTGAGAGGATTAGTACCCATCATATTCTCAACACCAAAAGTAGGAGCTATGGATGGACGAGCATTAGTTCCCGTAATACCAATCATTCCAGCCTCTGTTGCTTGAGTAACAAAATATCCGGCAATCCCATAGTGATTACTATTTCTTACAGCAACCATTCCGGTTCCATACTTTTTGGCCTTTTCAATAGCCATTTCCATAGCTTTCTTTCCAACCACATGTCCCATCCCATTATGGCCATCCAACACAGCCGTACTCATTTCATCTTTGAGTACTTCAATTTCAGTAACAGGGTTCATTATTCCAATATTTATGCGATCAATATAAATTGGTTTTAATCTACCAATTCCATGAGAGTCGATTCCTCTTTTATCGCTTTCAATAAGAACGTCTCCAATTGTCTTTGCATCTTCTTCATTAATCCCAACTGCCATTAATGAATCTACCATGAATTTTTCTAATGTTTCAAAATCCATCCATGCACAATCTTTGTAAGCATCAGCGTATGACATAATATTCCTCCATCTTAACATTGCTCATTGAGCAATAACTAATTCTATCTCTCTTTCAACAAACTCTTTTATTGAAAGCATTCTCTTACCACCAGTATCAGTAATCAAAATATCAATCTTATCTATTCCAACAGTTACATAATTTGATACAACACCAATCTTATTTCCAGTTGCCACAACTATTACAGGACCAACAGTTCTTTCTATCATCTCTCTTGTTGTTTGTGCTTCTTCTATAACAGGAGTTGTGAGACCAGAGGAAACACTACATCCATCAACTCCGATAATTGCTTTATTTGCATAAATCTGTTTTACAACAGAGGTACTCAACACCCCAGAAACAGAATGGCTTCGCATTCTGTAGACCCCTCCGAGTAGGATTAGGGAGAATTGAGCTCCTTCATGCAAAATTCTTGTTGCATCAATATTATTAGTGACAATAGTAATTTTTTTTATCTTTTAATGCTTTAATAACTTCATACGTTGTAGATCCGCTATTAATAAATACAGTGTCTCCATCATTTATATAGGTAGCTGCTTTGTTTCCAATGAGTATTTTTTCTTCTTTTTGTTCTAATGATTTTTCACTATAAGCGGGTTCTATAGGGAGGTTTCTTCGTACAGTTGCCCCTCCATGAGTTCTTTCAACTAAACCCGTTTGTGCCAAATGATCAAGATCTCTTCGAATGGTTAATTCACTTACATCAAAAAGGGTGCTTAATTCATGTACTTGAACCACCTGATCTCGATTAATTATATCAATTATCTGCCTTTGGCGGTCAGCTGGTATAACACCCATAACAATATATCCATCCTCTTTTTTGTATCTTTTTGAATTATATTGTATGTTTTGTTGAATGTCAATGAACATTTAGCATATAAATAACCATAATAATACATTGATTACTGTTAAGCAGTTACATGATATTGAGAGACTAAAGGAATTAATTATTGATTATTTCTTCTCTATATTTCAATTATTGTAGTACGATTAGAGAGGATGTGGGGTTGCACTGAATCGTCTTTTCTGGTATCTTGCCATTGCACGTGGTGCCGTACCCAAGTGGTAAGGGACAGGTCTGCAAAACCTCTATGCATCGGTTCGAATCCGATCGGCACCTTAGGTAGTTCTTAAATATAAGAACTACCTATTATTTTTATCATTCTTCAACTACATCTTTTTCTAATTGTCGTTCTAAATATTCCATCATAAGCTCAGCTTTTGCTTCTGCTTTTTGTAGTTTCTTTTCTAATTCAAGAGTCTGCTGCTTATATGCATCTTTAAGATTCTTTACTGGTATGAAGAGAGAACCCATACAGTCCCATCTGGTGCTGTATACCTTTCTTCAACAGTCACCCCTCGAAGAGCAATATTAACAGTCTGAACACTTAAATTCTGCAACACTTCAAGAGTCTGTTGTTCTCTTAGAGATTCTCCTGCTTCTTCAACAAATGTAACAACAGCACTATCTACTGTAGTAGAAGCCCATCGTCCAATTGCATCTTTAGCACTAGACTCAGCTCGAAGAAGGCTCAACTGAGGAGTAGACTGTTTCGCCGAACCGACTCCATAATGTAGAGTACGTGTATTCTTTGGTGTGGACGTTGTCCAATAGGGAGACCCATCAGCGTTAGATTTTGTAGAAGTTGCACAACTGCTAAACATCATCAATATAACGACAATACTTATAATAATCATTATTTTTTATTCATATTCTTTATTCCTTTATTGAAGCAAGACTCCAGAATGTATCACTCTCTTTGTCATAGTAGCGATCCACGATAGAAAAACCTTTTAATAACCCACGCTGAGCCTGATAAAGAGAGCTTTCCATACGACTTACCTCGTCATCATATGTTTTATCAAGTGAAGTGGAAAAGGTGTGTTCACTATAGAGATCAAGTAAGTTTTGAGCTGCTGAAAAATCAGCTGCTTCAAGAGAATCATGCAGATAATAGTATGATTTACTACTTCCAATTCCAAATCGAAACCCCTTTTCTTCAGGATACCTTTTTACCCAAAGAGGTGTTCCGGTTGTATCATATTGAGGTGTGTAAGGTCGTTTTGTTGCCTTTCTCTCAGCATACTCAGCTATTACAATTGCCCCAGCTTTTTCATCAAAATTGATAGACAACACATCAAGTGAATCAATCACTCTAGCAAGACTACTATCATCATAGTAAGCCTTCTCTTTTTGAGCAAAAGAAGTGAGACCATCTTTTGAATTAGTTTGCATTACCAACGTATTATCGAGAGCTAGGGCCTCTTCTAAAAGTATACTTTTTGCACAACTAATTAGAGCCATTTCCACCATCTTCTCTTGAGTTGAGTATGGACCAGAAATTCCTACATAGACATTAGATGCATATGATGAGAGATTAAGTAACAAAAGAGACTTTTCTTTCTCACTTCTTATATTCTGATTAGTTGTATGAACACAACTAATCAGAGAAGTTGTGATTAAGAGGATAATCCAACCCTTTTTCATAGATTAAAGACTAGAACCTTTAAGGAGGTTAGCAAAAGCATCCTTCATCTTAGCATTTGCAGCTGCTGCTGCATCACTTTCAACGAAAGCTTCTGCCACAGCTTCGGCAGCTGGTTCAAAGCTCTTTTCAATATTTGCTAAAGGAATTGAACAGAGCACCCAGATTCCACCATCAATATCTTCCCACATTTCTTCCGTGGAAACCCCTGATAGAGTTGCTTCTGCAACTTGTTGACTAATTGACTCCATCGCATCCATTGCTTGACGGTTATCACCACTACCAGCATCATTAACATAGGTAACGACTACCTCTTTTACTGAAGTACTTACCCATGCAGCAATTTTATTTTTGCTTCAACCGTAGCTCTTTTTATAGAATTTTGCTTGTTACTCATCTTCCCATATCCAGATTCATAGTGAACATCTTGAGCACTCACTGTTTTAAAAACCCAATCTGGTTGAGGGATACCATCTGCGCCAAGAATAACTTTCTTAACAGGTTCAGGGGCTACTTTATTTGTGGTTGCACAACTAACGAACGAGAACAACAAAAAAAGCGAAATAATAACGATTGATAACTTTTTCATAAAAACCTCCAAAATGATTTATATTTTATTTAGTAACCCCAAGAGTTTCTTCTAAGAGGGTAAAAAATTCATTCACTGACGTAGTACTTGCACTAATTAATGCTTTCTCTCTAGCTTCTACTTCACTCATTGCAGCTTCTCTTTCACTTTTTTGATATGAATATAAAGTATTTAATCGACTCAAAAGCTCAGCTGACAGCGTATAGCGTTCATATTTATATGGGCTATTTTCTAAGTTGACTGGCGTAGATTCGTAGCTCACAACAAGTAAAGCAATCGAATCCTCATCCTCTTGCACAACAGAAAACCCTAAATCCACTAATTTTTTGCTAAAAGATGCTGTTATAACATCTTCACCGTGTGAAGCATCAACTCTTATAGCAATCTTTACAGAAGAAGCAATTTGTTGTAATTCACGTGTTAAGGCCATAAGATTTGATTTTTGTGTGTTGTTAAGTAGTACCTGTATCTGATCATATAAACGTTGCTGCTGCATTGCATATCCAACAGCTCTATATAGAGTGAAAAACGAGTAAGAGGATCATCAATTGAAATCATTCTCATTCTTACATCCATAATGGATTTCTCTAAATCAAGTATTTCCTTTTGATATATTTCAGCACTTCTCTTTCTATTAAGAGCAACTCTAACATAGACCCTTTTATTTGAGTCTATATAAGTATTCACAACTTCTGCTCCAATTATTTTCTCAGTATTACTTGTTACAGAGGACTGGTCAAACATCTGTGAAGCTTCTGTAAACTTTACATTTCCACCATAATCTTCTTCTGCCGTTGAAAGAGAGTGTACTGTAGTGATTGATTTCACTTGGGAATTAAAGACTTGAGAAAGAGATGAGAGTGCCGCATCAACGGCGTTTTCCCTAGAAGACCCACTTCCTATAGCGCACAGATATGTATTCTCTTTGTATTGGTTGTCATAAAGGTTGTCTAACCAAGAAGGTGTTGAATCCTTTGAGAGAGATGAACAGCTACTATATAGTATAATAATCGCAAAACATACCAAAAGTGCACCTAGAGTAGATTTCTTCATACGTAACATCACCTTTTATTACAGTTTGTATTTGCTTTGTTTAACCAATTTCTTGATGGTCTCTTCTCCAACCCATACTTTTTTATTGGTTTCAATATCAATAAGTTCAGCAGAAATGTAGTAAGTCCTTACCGATTTCCCACTGACTTGGTCGAGGTTTGTTCTAACTGATCCCTGTAAGAGGAAGTCAGCTCCTATTTCTTTCCCTAATGCCTTAGCTGTTGATTCACTCGCAAAGTACTGTTGCTCTTCTCTTTCATCTCTCACAGTTGCTCTAAAAGCCACATCAGCAACCATATCAACCTTACCAGAATTAATAAGTTCCATCTCATAACGCTTAGCAATAATTGAGGTATCGATGTGTTCACTGCTCCTGTTTAGAAAGTTTCCTACAATCACTACTGGGTTTTTCATTTTTCTCATCCTGAACTGATCAATCCAAGAGGATCTTAAACTATCTTCAACCAAAGATTGAGCCGCAATTCGAATATCTGTATCATTCCAATTCCCACTCAAATCAATGTCTGTATCAGATGAGAGTCGGTTTACAGAGACCCCTGACTGGCAAGAAACTGTGAATATCAGAATCAGGACAAGACATATGTGTAATACTATTTTCTTCTTCATAAAGGCACTTCCTTTCGATTGTGAATCTGTAAATATGATACAATAGAATTGGTAAGTATGGTACCTTCTAATAGATTTTTTTTTCACATACTAGAATACAAAATTTAATATTAAAGGAATTACATATAACGCCCCTATTAACTGAAGTTTCACTGTTGCATCAGCAAATCAACAATGGTACAATTTCGCTTAAAGTAATTGATAAAATACTACATATAAGAGTCAAATAGAATATGAAAAAAATGCTGCTTCTTGCTATTTCGTGTTTCATCCTATCTATAATGGGGTGTTCTTCAACTATAGATATATCTGATTCTCAATATAAATTCCGTCAAGGAAACTATTCACAAGCATACCAAAGCCTCTTAAGCAAGAAAGACTCTATCATTAAAAAACAAGGCCCCATCATCATGAACCTAGATGCAGGTATTTTGCTTCACCATGATGGTGAATATTCTTTATCTAACACTCTCCTTTCTTCCTCAGAAAGAGATATACAAGAGGCATATACTGAGAGTATTAGCGCTAATGTTGCTTCCTATATTATAAACGACAACACAAAAGAATACCAAGGAGAAGCATATGAAGATATTTACATCAATATCTTCAAAGCTCTCAATTACCTACATCTAGGAGAACAAGAATCTGCCTTTGTTGAATTAAATCGATCAATTGAAAAACAATCCCTTCTAAAACAAAGATTTGAAAAGCAAGTACAAAAATTAGAAAAGAGTGCTCAATCAAAAGGGGTGGATTCACTTGGTACAAAGCCCTACTCTCCTAATTTCTCCTCTTCTGCTTTAGCTTATTATCTGAATATGATTGTTGCAAAGGGAATGGGCGAAAAAAATTCATTCACTTACTCTTTAGAACAAATTACCCACTCGTATAATACTCAACCTCATCTCTATCCATTTAACCCTCCAACATCATTGAAAGAAGAAGAGATAGAGATTCCAAAAGGTAAAGCTCGTTTACATATAATCGCTTTTAGTGGAGTAGCTCCTCATAAAGAAGAAGAAATTGATATCACGTATATTTCTAATGGCAACTATCTGAAGATTGCCTATCCTGTGTTAAGAGAAACCCCTTCGATGGTTACCAAAGTTGTTGTCTCTATTGATAATAAAAAATCTTTCAACCTAGAAAAAATAGAGAGCATGAGTTCTATTGCTATTGAGACTTTTAAAGCATCCTCTTCCTTAGCAAAACTTAAATCTATCTTAAGAGCAACACTTAAAGCAATTGGAGTAGAAGTGTACGATAATGCTATCTATAGTGACGAGAATAGTCCAACGATAGGGCAAATAATTTTGAGCAATGTTCTAAAAATAGCAAGTTTTACTTCTGAACAAGCTGATGTGAGATCTTCTCATTTCCTGCCATCAACAGCTTGGGTAAATGGTGTTACTCTTCATCCAGGAGAATATACTGTATCTATCGACTTTCTTGATGCAAGAGGGAAGTCTCTTTTCAAACAAACAAACAATAGGGTAATTGTAAAAGAGGGAACTACAAATATTGTAGAAGGGAATGCACCCTTCTAACAATGTCATATATATTTTTTATGTTTTATTCAGTTTAACACCTTTTTCTCAAGTTCTTTTAGAAAATGGAATGTTGAATCACTTTCGATGAATGCCCAGGACTTCCCTCTCTTTAGCACAACACCTTCGACAACTTGCTCAACAGATTGAATACCCTGCCCTATTTTAGCTTGTTCATAATCAGTAAAAGCAGTGGCATAACGTTGAACCTTTCGAGAGTGTGGATTAATTGTGACAGTACTAGCAGACCCCAATAGTTCCTTCTTCTCAACAGATTCTGCTAGACCTGAAGCATAGTACCCTATTGAGTTCTCAACGCCTAAGCAGAAAGTATGATCTGTTCCACCTTCATATAATGCCCATGGTGTGAATTTCCTTCCTCCATATTGCATCCATAGATTATTGAAATTGAGGGGAATTTCATCTTCTTGAACGGCAGCAGGACCTGGAAAGAAGGTAAAGTAGACCATTTGCTGCACTGGGTTAATGACACTAGACCAACCAAGTTTTGCGTCCATTGGAACTTTTCCACTTACAAAATCGGTAAATCCTATCATTCCAGGCACAACTTCAATATCACACGTGCCTCCGCTACGAAGAGGAGCCTTAGTAAGATCATCAAAAGGAACTCCCATGGCAAGTCGTCCTGTTGAGTCAAATTCAGATCCTTTTTCTATAGTAATAAATTCTTTAGCACAAGTATTAATGATACAACCTGATTCTAGAAAGGGAGATCCCGTGGTATTGTGCCATGCAGCATTTGCAATGATTGGAGTATCATGTGGATTATCTATAGTGACACTACTATAAAGAACTGGATGATTAGGAAGAAGCATCTCTATTTTATAAGCAATAAATGGATATGTACCTTCACTTACAAGTGTACTTAACAACCACGTAGCACCAGTCTCTCCATCCGTCCCATATTTCACTACATTCCATAGGCCTATAGAAGTAAATCCATGAGCTGGTAATCCTACACCATTATAAGTATGTGGAGGACCAAAGTTAGGGAAACAGAAAAAATTCCCTCCTAAGGTGTACAGCAATTCTGCATTATGATAAAAATCATGATTTGAATCATCAAGAACGCTCCCTTCCTTCCCTAAAAAATAAAAAAGGGGATGAGCATTTACCCTACCACCAAATTTATTGGTGTTACTTAGCTCTCTTACCATTCCACCACCATCTTCAATAACAGCGTTAATAAGATCATTTGAGAGCATCGTTGCATGCCTTTTGTTCCAGAGCTGTAAACGTTTTACATCCATTATGTGTAATTCTCCAATATTCATAACGACTCTACTTAAAAAAAGAAATATAAACTCAGATGAAAAAAATACTTTAAGCAGGCTATACTGTATGTAACCATTATTGTACCATGATAGTTACGTAACAACAATAATTTGAATTCCAGGAGAGGCATATGATCGTTGAAAAAAAGCTTCACTTTATCCTTAATACGGCAAATACAACCTATATATTTCGTGTAGATGAAACAAATCATCTCGAACACCTTTATTATGGACGTAGTATAAAAGATAATGACAATTTTATTGCAATGTATGATAAGCATACTATCAGTAAAGGAAACATGGTCTCTTATAGTGAAGAACATCCGACTTATACCCTCGATAATATTCCCCTAGAATATTCTTCTACTGGGAAGGGCGATTATAGAGAACCGGCTATTGTTGTGAGAGATTATCAGGGAAACACTTGTGGGGATTTTCTTTATGTAGAACATCGTATCATCAAAGGTAAACCTCGCTCATTCAGTGGATTGCCTGAGTCGTATATTGAAGATGGAACAGCAATGACTCTTATTATTGTGACAGTTGATCAAACTACAGATCTTAAAGTGGAACATTATTACACGACCTTTGATGCAACAGATGTTATTGTCCGCAAGTCCTCTTTGACTAATAATTCATCTCATGATGTCTCTATTGAACGCTTTATGAGTATTCAACTCGACCTTATCCGAAAAAACTTAGATTTAACGACCTTCGATGGCGCATGGGCTCGAGAAAGGTTTCAACACAAAAGAACAATCACCCAAGGAATTCATATTAATGATAGTAAAAGTGGAGTAAGTTCTTCGAAACATAATCCCTTCATCATGATTAGTGATCATAAAAGTGATGAAACACAAGGAGAGTGCTATGGTTTCAACCTTTTATATAGTGGAGATCATAGTGAGATTGTTGAGTTAAACCAGTTTAATAAAGTAAGAGTTCTTAGCGGAATCAACCCATCTACATTCAGGTGGAATTTAAAAGTAGGGGAAAAGTTTCACACACCGGAGGCTATTCTCACTTTTAGCCATGAAGGGTCAAATGGAATAAGTAACCATTTTCATAAGTTTGTAAACAGTCACATCGTTCGAGGGAAATGGCAGTATCATCAGCGCCCTATAGCATTTAACAATTGGGAAGCAACATATTTCAGATATGATGAAACAACTCTCACCTCCTTAGCGAAAGAGGCTGCCAATTTAGGCATTGAATTATTTGTCGTGGATGATGGATGGTTTGGTGTAAGAGAAGATGATACGACAAGTCTTGGAGACTGGATGGTTAACACAAAAAAATTCCCTAATGGTCTCACTTCTCTCTCAAAGAAACTCCATAGTCTTGGCCTTATGTTTGGTCTTTGGGTAGAACCAGAGATGATTAGTAAAAAAAGTACTTTATTTGAAGAGCATCCTGAATACCTTGTCCAAATTCCAAATAGAAAACCATCAATTGCACGAAATCAGTATGTCCTAGACCTCACAAGAAAAGAGGTAAGAGATTATCTATTCGATATCTTAAGTAAGACTTGGAGGGTAGCTGAGGTTGATTTTGTAAAATGGGATATGAATCGAACCTTTAGCGATCTCTATAGTGGACAGGATGGATTTAACATGGGTGAATTCACTCACAGATATGTTCTCGGACTATATGAACTCCTTAGTAGATGTGTTGAATCTTTTCCTCATATTCTTTTCGAGTCCTGTGCTAGTGGAGGCAACAGATTTGATTTAGGGATGCTCTCTTATATGAGTCAAACGTGGACTAGTGACAATACAGATGCGTATACAAGAATGTTCATCCAAGAAGGAACAGCCTGTGGATACCCACTTAGTGCTATTTCTAATCATGTAAGCTCAATCCCTAATCATCAAACACTTAGAAATACTTCTCTAGATACGCGATTCAACGTGGCTTCATTTGGAATATTAGGGTATGAGTTAGATCTCTTAGCCCTTTCTAAGAAAGAAAAAGAACAGATAGAAGAACACATTTCATTCTATAAACAATATAGAACTCTTTTTCAATATGGCGAATTCTTTAAGATAGAATCAATATATGAAAACACCAATAGAGCAATCTGGGCTATTGCAAACTACGACAGAACAGAGATTCTTATACTTTATTTTCAAGCTCTTAACGAAGCAAACGGAGAGAATGAACTATTAAGAATTCCTATTGCTGACTCATCTCTCACTTATAGAGTTACTCCAAGAAACCAGAAGATTGATATTTCCACATTCGGATCTCTTATAAATATGATTTCCCCAGTTCATATTAAAAGTGGAGGGAACTTAGAAAAGATGGTGCAAAAAATATATCACTCGATTCTGAGATGGAATACTATATTGTAGGTGGTGATGTCTTAGCTTATCGCGGAATCTCTCTTAACCAACAGTTGGAGGAACCGGATATGATAAAGAGACTCGCGTCATTGGAGACTTTGGCTCTAGACTGTATTACATTCAAGCAATGAAATAGGAATAGTATGATTATGAAATTAGTCCACGTTCCATTTCAAAAAGCAGAACAATTTAAGGATGTACTCTCTTCCTGTGTATCTATTCGAAAAGAAGTATTCATTGATGAACAATCAGTTCCCTACACCATAGAACAAGATGGTATGGATGCTTTTTCGAGTCATCTTTTACTCATCGTAAAAGAAGTTCCTGTTGCAACCTTAAGAATTCGAAAAACATCAGAAGGTGTTAAATTAGAGCGCATTGCAGTATTAAAGGAATATAGAGGAATGGGCTATGGAAAGAATATTGTATCTCATGCTTTACACATTATGTTAAAGGAAGATCCAGATTCCATCATATATGTTCATGCCCAACAAAACGCAACGCCCTTCTACTCTTCATTAGGATTTACCCCTACAGGGGAAACAACAATTGAAGCCAAAATAGCACATGTTACAATGGTCTATATTCATACAGAGGGATAGTTCTTACCTCTGTATGAATTAGTACTGTGCTTACTATTTAAGAGCAAATGTGACTTGAACTGATGATTGTATGTTGATATCAGATACAGGGATTTCAGGAGCACTATCCATCATAACAGAAGATTTTGCCATCATCATTTCATTTCTTGAACTTACTGGAACAGATTCACTGGAATAATCACTAATCAATAAAGGATCTCCTAAACTAAGATTAGATACACGCGCATATAATGATCCTTTTTGGATTGCATCTTTCATTGCAAGCTCTCTCACTTCATCATACAAACCACTCATATCTTCTTTTGAAAAGGTAATTGAACCTAATGAAATATTGCTCACCTCTGCAAGACGATCAAGAATTATTGACAATCGAGTATCTTGTGTATCAATATCTCTTAAAACAAAATAGATTGATTGGCTCACTCGTTGTCCCACTAACACTCTTTTATTCTCAATATATTCATATTCAGGGGAGAATTCATATCCTGTTGTGTTGATATCTTCTTTTGTAACACCAACTTCTTTAAGAATAGAAAAGATTGAAGATGTTTTTTCATTTACTAAATACTGTGCTTCTTTTGTGCTCTCATCGATTTCTGAAACTCGAACTCTCATTGAAGCACTATCTGGTGTGATTGATAGAATCGCATTTCCCATCACGCGTACTGTTTTATTCTTCTCAACAAGAGTTGCTGTTGTACATGAGAAAAAGAAAAAAGAACATGCTAAGATAAGAGAAATAAGCAACATAATTTTTTTGTTCATAAAAGACCTCCGTGCTCTTGGGCATATCGTATAAAGAATCCTTGGGCAATCATCATAATGCCATTATCATACTCACCGTGTCCCATCTGTGTAAGCACTTCTTTCACGGGTATGTCAAGAATATCTACTTGTTCATTTTCATCTAGGTTTTGTTCTTCCTTGCACGTAACATCTTGTGCTAAATAAAACCATACTCGGTTGTTCATAAAAGCAGGGTTTGGAGAAACAGAACCAAGCAATATCATATCAGATGTGGGAATGCAGCCGGTTTCTTCCATAAGTTCTCTTTTCCCAGCTAACTGTACATCTTCACCTTTATCTACAGTCCCTGCAGGGAACTCAATAGTAACCTTCTCACTTCCATGCCTGTATTGCCGCACCATTTTAAAATATGCAACTCCATCACCATTTCTATACCAAGGAATAACGGTTACCCACTCCGGCGCATCAAGAGCAATAAAAGAACCGATTCTACCATCTTTTGAAGCTCTTTTTACCTCTAACACGTCAAAAATAGGCCCCTTGTAGATCACCTTCTTTCCATGATTATCCCAATTCAAGTGGCTTCCATCATTCATTCATTCATCTCCTCACCTATAGAAATATATTACAGCTTTATATATAAAAAGGATACATCACTAAAACTAAACAATAGTAGTTAGATAGATGTTACACATGAAATCACCCTTTTTATCTTGACATCTCTACTAAAGAAGCAATTGTATGCTCATGTATCAGATATCGATTCCCCCTATCTTTTATTGCTGAATATAGATAAGGAATACCACTACGCCGACATATATCAACTCCATAGTTTTCATCTAGTTCTGATTCTACCAAAAACACAGCCCCAATAATTGCTACATAATGGCAACGAGCAATACTAATCGAGCGTAACATATCAAGGCGACTCATCTGGGTATCAAAACACAACAATACGCCAGTAAGCTCAGGAATATGCTTCATTGTAGCTAAAAGAATATCATTATCAAGGTACGGAGTATGTATCCAAAGAAAATTTGCTTCAATAACATCGTCAGACTTATTAATGTCCACTACAGTGATAATTTTTGAATAGATACCTTCCTTTTCTAAAGAAGAAAAAAGTGGGTGTAATGATTCTATATGTGTGTTTGCAACCAGTAGGATTTTGTGTGTCGGTATAAGGTGATTCTCAACTTCAGTATTCATACTTTTAAAAGTACGCAAAGAAGCTCATTTATTCAAGATATGAATATTTGGATCTTAATCATACTTTTTACAATATGATGAATTTTTGAAAGAAAATTTGATGTAAAATTAACTATTCGCACCTTTTAGCTTTTAATATTCTATAAAGAATACCTTGAAACAGCTTAGTTTTCACGTTATAGTAGCTTGAGTGTTTTTTTGATAAAAAAATCACAAATAACACAATATTGTAAGGAGCATAATGTATGCTAAACCAATTACCAAGAGAACTGCTTGTAGAGCAGGTCAACAATGGGTTAATACTTTTAGTATTAGGAATGGGAGTTGTCTTCCTATTCTTAACATTGTTAGTTTTCACCACGAAATTACTATCCCATACTGTCAATAGATACTTTCCTCAGAAAGTTTCTACAGCCCCTCAAAAGCGAATGACTTCTCCTGAACGATCAGGAAATGAAGTTCAAGGTAGTGAAATTGCTGCTGCAATAACTGCTGCTATCGCTAGATCAAAGCATTAATAGAAGAATCAAGGAGTCATGATGAAAAAAGTTAATTTTATGTGTACAGCTTTCCGCGACGGGTTTCAGTCTGTATACGGAGCAAGAGTCTTTACAAAAGATTTTATGCCAGCAGTTGCAGCCGCTAAAGAAGCAGGAATCAACCATTTTGAAGCTGGTGGTGGTGCAAGATTTCAATCCCTCTATTTCTATACCAATGAAGATGCCTTTGCTATGATGGATGAGTTTAGAAAAGTAGCAGGCCCTGATGCAGATCTGCAAACACTTGCAAGAGGAATAAACGTTGTAGGACTAGATTCTCAACCAAGAGATATCATTGATCTCCATGCAAAACTCTTTAAAAAGCATGGAATTTCTACAATCCGTAACTTTGATGCATTAAATGATGTAAACAATCTTATCGATAGTGGTCGATCAATTCATGAAGCAGGTCTTCGACATGAAGTCTGTGTTACAATGATGGCTCTCCCACCAGGTGCTAGTGGGGCTCATGATCCAGACTTTTATGAAAAAACATTAAAGAGCATTCTTGACGCTGGAATTCCTTATGATTCAGTATGTTTTAAAGATGCATCAGGAACTTCTACTCCAAAAATTGTGTTTGAAACCATTAAAAGAGCAAGAAAACTTCTTGGTAAAGATATGAACATCGTATTCCACTCACATGAAACTGCTGGTGTATCAATTCAGCAATACATGAGTGCAATTGAAGCTGGAGCAAGTCAAGTTGACTTATCGTTAGTTCCAGTATCAGGTGGGACATGTCAACCAGATGTCATTACTATGTGGCATGCTCTAAGAGGAACTGATTATACTCTCGATATCGACATTGAAAAAGTCATGAAAGCTGAAAGAGTTTTTGAAGAGTGTATGAGTGATTATTTCCTTCCACCAGAAGCTACCACAGTTAACCCTATTATTCCATTTAGCCCACTTCCAGGTGGAGCTCTTACAGCAAATACTCAAATGCTTCGAGACAACGGTCTTATGGACCGCTTCCCAGAAATAACACATGCTATGGCTGATGTAGTGGCAAAAGGTGGTTATGCAACAAGCGTTACCCCAGTTTCACAATTCTATTTCCAACAAGCTTTCAACAATGTCATGTTTGGACCTTGGAAAAAAAATTGCAGAAGGTTATGGGAAAATGGTTCTTGGCTATTTTGGAAAAACTCCAGTTGCTCCGGATAAAGAAATTGTAAAAATTTCTAGTGAACAACTAAACATGAAACCAACTACAGAAAAGGCTGTTGATATCAATGACAAAGATCCTAAGAAGGGTCGAGACGTTGCTATTGAAATGCTGAAAAAAGAGAACTTAGAAATTACTGATGAAAACATCTTCATTGCAGCTAGTTGTAAAGAGAAAGGAATTCATTATCTCAAGGGCGAAGCAAAAGTGAATGGTGTAAGACTTAAGAGCGCAGAAAAGAAAGAAGCTCCTAAAGATGTAGCGAAATCTTCTAATAATACTGATTATACAGTAAAAGTGAACAACTCATCATATGCTGTTAGTCTCCAAGGCGATAAAGCAATCGTTAATGGTGTTTCTTATGATATTGCTATTGCAGATGGTATCTCTCAGGAAGCACCTGCAGCACAAGCAGCACCTAGCGGAGCTCCTGTAGAAGTTAAAGCCCCAATGCCTGGACTTATCCTTAAAACAAATGTCTCTGTAGGTGATAAAGTCAAAGAAAATGATGTTCTTATGGTAATGGAAGCTATGAAAATGGAGAACGAAATTTTTGCTCCTATTGCCGGTACAGTTACCGAAATTAGAGTAAAACAAGGAGAGCAAAAGCAAGCTGAAGAAGTATTATTAGTCATCGCTTCCAGTGCTCCATCTACACCTACTCAAACTCAAAGCGCACCAACAGTAGCTAAAAGTGCACCTTCTAATGGTGGTACTGAAGTGAAGGCTCCAATGCCTGGCCTCGTTCTTCGAATTGACGTAAAAGAGGGAGATAAAGTCAAAGAGAATTCTCCAATTTTAGTCATGGAAGCAATGAAAATGGAAAACGAGATTTTTGCACCAGTGACTGGTGTTGTTAAGAAAATTCTGGTTAAGCAAGGTGATCAATTAATGGCAGACGATGTTCTTGCCGTAATTGAATAAGGGAGCTCATTCATGATTGGACAAGCATTTCAACAATTATGGCAAACAACAGGACTCCTAGGATTCCTCTCTGCAGGTGGCTGGGGTAATCTCCTCATGATCCTCGTAGGATTCGGGTTGTTGTATTTAGCCATAGCAAAAGGATTCGAACCTTTACTCCTTGTTACTATTGGGTTTGGGTGTATCCTTGCAAACATTCCGTTTGCATATATTGCGGGAATTGACCCAACAAGTACTCATGGTGGAGCTGGTTTTATTAAACTTCTCTACGACATGGGTATTGAAACAGGTCTATTTCCTATCCTGATTTCATGGGAGTTGGAGCAATGACTGACTTTGGTCCTCTTATTGCAAACCCAAAACTCTTCTCTTAGGAGCAGCTGCCCAAGTTGGTATCTTTGCTGCTCTATTAGGAGCTCTTTTGCTTTCATTCATCCCAGGAATAAACTTCGACCTCCATGCTGCTGCCTCCATTGGTATCATTGGTGGAGCTGATGGCCCAACAGCTATCTATGTAACAAGCCGCCTTGCACCAGATCTACTAGGATCTATTGCTGTAGCCGCATATTCTTACATGGCTCTTGTTCCTATTATTCAGCCACCTATTATGAGATTACTCACAACAAAAAAAGAGCGATTGATTAAAATGGAACAACTCAGACCAGTATCAAAATTAGAGAAGATTCTATTCCCTATTTCAGTTCTTACTGTCTGTGCAATTCTTCTTCCTTCAGCAACTCCATTAGTAGGAGCTTTGATGTTTGGAAACCTTGCAAAAGAGTGTGGTGTTGTAAATAGGTTAAGTGACACTATGCAAAATGCTCTTATGAATATCGTTACAATCTTCTTAGGTCTTTCGGTTGGTTCAAAGATGCAAGCAGATCAGTTCTTAAACTTAAATACTCTTGGAATCCTCACTCTTGGATTAGTTGCTTTTTCTCTTGGAACTGCAACTGGTGTATTAATTGCAAAATTAATGAACAAGCTAGATAAAAAACATCCTCTTAACCCTCTCATTGGGTCAGCGGGTGTTTCTGCAGTACCTATGGCAGCTCGTGTGTCTTCTAAAGTGGGACAAGAGAGCAACCCTCAGAATTTCTTACTCATGCATGCAATGGGTCCTAACGTAGCTGGAGTTCTTGGTTCTGCTGTCGCTGCAGGGGTATTACTTGCTGTTGTTCCTTATATGGAAGAATTAGTTAATGGGTTACGACCTGCACTACAATTTCTTATGTAATTACAAGTAAAACTTTCATGTAACAACGGCTCTCTTAGTGGGAGCCGTTTTTCTATTCACAACAGGTGTGTGCTTTGTACTTTTCAGGTTAAGTAAATCTTGTCCCAATTCTTTTTATCGTCTATGCTTCATGTATGGTAATTTATATTCTAATAATACTATTCATTCTTTTTTTGGTGTGGAACATTTCACTCATCGGCTATAAAGAGAAACATACCTCTCCTATCTATCCAATTCTCGATAATGTCTTTGACCCTCGATGTCTTCCAATTACATTAGAACACGATGAAAAAAGTGATAAAGCAATCATCATGATTCATGGTCTTCCAAGTACTCCTTATGCGTATGACTATGCTTCTCATGCAGCACATAAACAGGGATATGATGTCTTTGTTCCACTTTTACCGGGTTTTGGGACAAAACCAGAAGATTTAGCTGAAACCTCTTTCTCTCAATGGTATCAGTATATGAAAGAATTTTATCTACAAAAGAGGAGCCAATATAAAAACCTTTATATAATAGGAACTAGTATGGGAGGTGCTATGACTCTTAGACTAAGTGAAGAGTTTAGCGGAACACAGCAAGAACCAAATGCCGTGTGCTCTATTGCAGCCCCTGTCTTTTTAAATAATATACGAGAAGGGGTTGTCAAAAGTTACCTCTATTATATAGCAAGAACAGTGGCTATCTTTGTATCAACAATCAAAACTGAGATTCATGCTGGTGGAAGGGAAAAAATGATGGTGATGAATTATGGATTGGCTATAATGGAACATTTGTAAGAGTAGGAGTTTCTTTCCTATATGCTCTAAAGTTGATTAGAAGAGATCTTTCAAAGATTACCTTACCAATTATTGTTATTCACGATAAGGAAGACCACACTGTATCATATAAGAATCTCTCTTATATTATTCGTCATATTTCCTCTACACATGCTAAAGAGATCACAACTAAGATGGATGCACCTCACAATCATCATGTTCTTCTCATGCATACATCTATTCAAGAATCATTATTAAAAACAATTCTCACCTTTTTCGAACAATACACATATAAGGAACCTTTATGAAAAGAGAACACTATCTAAGCTGGGACGAATATTTTATGGGCATTGCCCTTTTATCAGCACAAAGAAGTAAAGACCCGAGTACACAAGTGGGGGCATGTATTGTCAATGACGATAAAAAATCGTAGGAGTTGGCTACAATGGTTTTCCAATGGGATGTAATGATGATGAGTTACCTTGGGAAAGGGAGGGAGCTTTTTTAGAAACAAAATACCCTTACGTGTGCCATGCTGAGTTGAATGCTATTTTAAATAGTATTTCAAGAGATTTAAAAGGATGCTCAATTTATGTAGCTCTTTTCCCATGTAATGAATGTGCTAAGGCAATTATTCAATCAGGAATAAAAGAGATTGTGTACCTTAGTGATAAGTATAAACACACAGATATTGTAATTGCATCAAAAAGAATGCTAAATCAAGCAGGTATTGTTATGAGGGAATTAGATATCCCTCTCGAGAATATCACAATAAATTTTAAGGATAAACAATAATGAACTTTCCTCTGTTAGTAGTATGTCTAAACCCAACCTTTCAACGAACTCTCGTTTTTGATCATTTTAGAGAAAATGAAGTTAATAGGTGTTCTTTCTATCGTCTAGATGCCTCCGGGAAAGGGATGAATGTAGCGAGAATAATCTCTCAGATTGGAGGAAATGCAATGCATCTCACCCATCTTGGAGGTGCTAGAATGGATGAAATGAAAGCTCTTATCAACAAGGATAATATAGACCTTCACTACATCGAAGTAAAAAGCAGTATTAGAACCTGTACTACCGTTATAAATAAAGAGAACGAATCAACTACAGAACTAGTAGAAGAACCTAATGCGGTTGATGTAGACAGTGATATAAAAATAAGAGAACTCTTTTCTGAGATAATAGAAAAGTGTTCAACTTTAATTATCTCTGGAACTCGCGCACCAGGATACAGTGCTTCTTTATATAGCGATTTTGTAAAAAATTGCTAAACAGTTAGGAAAAAGAGTCATCCTTGATATTAAAGGTGATGATCTAGACTCGTCTCTTCCATACTTCCCAGATGTCATTAAACCAAACTTGAGTGAATTTGTATCAACCTATCTACCTCATAAAACTGTACATGAGAGTGATGAAAACTCGGCAATAAAAGATGAAGTAACAAAAAAGATGAAAGAACTCAATGAGAAATATCATTGTAGTATCATCATCACTCGTGGGAAATTCCCAATTTGGATGTACAGTGAAGAAGGATTTCATGAGATTCCTACTCAAAAAGTAAAAGTTGTCAACACGATTGGATGTGGTGATGCACTCACTGCAGGTATTGCATATCATCTAGATAAAGGTGAGACACTTAAAGAGGCAGTACAGAAAGCCGTCGCCTATTCGTCCTTTAATGCTTCGTTGTTAGCCCCTGGAAGCGTTTCTTTTAATTTTTATTTTATTTTTTTGTTTGCAATTTGTTTCCTATAGGATATAATCAGATTCAGAGAAGTAAATTTACTTTTATGCATATTATTCATGTGTATATTTATCTAAAGCTAATTTTATTGCTTTAATCGATAATTTAACACTGATTAACTTTACACGTTTTACAACAATTGTTTATACTAGCTTAGAAAAAGTAAGGTGAAGTCTTAAAAACAAAGATTTCATCTTTCTCAAAACCAAAAGAACTAAAGGAGAAGTAAGGATGAAGAAAATTCTTATTGCTGTGTTACTGCTCTCTCTCGTAATGTCAATGACATTTGCATCTGGGGCTAAGGAAGAGGCAACAGAAAAAGATGAATTAAAGATTGCTTTAATTATTGAGAATACCATTGATGACAAGGGTTGGTGTCAAGCAATGCATGATGGTATATTACTCGCACAATCAAATAACCCTGGAGTATTTGAATATTCATACTCAGAAAAAATGAAACCAGTTGATGCTGGTTCTGCTGTGCTTCAGTATGCGGGACAAGGTTATGACATCATCATCGCTCATGGTGCACAATACAAAAACCTTATCACTGAAATGGCTGAAGAATTCCCTGACATCTCCTTTGCTTTTGGAACAAGTAGTGAAATCGTTGCAGATAACGTATTCTCTTACATGCCACAAAGTGAAGAAACTGGGTATCTAAATGGACTTATTGCTGGTAAAATCACCAAAACAAATATCATTGGTCTTGTTGGACCTGTTGATGGTGGAGATGCTGCTCGCTATAATCGTGGATTCGTATTAGGTGTTAAAGAAGTTAACCCTGATGCTAATGTTCTTGTAGCTCATACAGGAAGCTTCTCTGACTTTGTAAAAGCAACAGAAGTTGCTCAATCACAAATCATCTCAGGTGCTGATGTATTAACAGGATCAAGCCAACAAGCTCTTGGAGCACTTAGAGCTGTAGCTGATCATCCAGATGAAGATATTTGGTGGGTTGGACAAGACCTTGCGCAGATTGGAATTCCTGAAGGATATAAAGTTCTTTCAGCTTCTTCTTATAACTATGCTGCAGTAACAAATACTATTGTTGACTTTGTTAAAGAAGGTGTTCTCGGTGGTAAAAACGTTCCAATGAACTTCAACAACAATGGATTTATTTTCGAATATAACGAAGATTTGAAGGACATGATTTCTAGTGACATCGAAGCTGAAGTTACTAAAGCTCTTAATAATTTCAAAGGACAAGCAGCACACCCTTCTGTTGCTTCTTGGAGCAGTGTTAAGTATAACTAAGGATTACTTACCATGTTGATTTGACACATTAATCCTGCATGTCGAGGAATTATCTTCATGCAGGATTTTTTGTAAACCCCAACACTATTGGAGAAAGGCCTCATGGAATTGACAACAAAGACCATAGAAAATCTACGAATAGAGCATATCACCAAACGGTTCCCTGGAGTTCTCGCTTGTGATGATATCTCATTAGAAATTGGAAAAGGTGAAATTCTCGCCCTCGTAGGTGAAAATGGAGCTGGCAAAACAACTCTCATGAATATTTTGATGGGATTGTACTATCCAGATGCTGGCACTATATTCATTAATAATGAACCCGTCCATTTTAGAAGCCCTAACGACGCTTTCTCGTATGGAATTGGGATGGTTCACCAACAGTATATGCTTGTTCCAAATATGAGCGTATTAGAGAACATTGCACTTGGATACAAACAAGCTTGGAATCCTGTTCATCTTAACCTTAAAATGGTAAGAGAGAGGATTGAAGAAGTTGCTAAACATTATGGATTAGTAGTTGATCCTGATGCATTAATTTGGCAATTATCTGTTGGAGAGCAGCAAAGAGTTGAACTGGTTAAAACTCTTTGCCTCGGAGCAAAGTTCCTCATCTTAGATGAACCAACAAGTGCTCTCACCCCACAAGAAACTGATGAACTCATTATACTTTTAAGAAAAATGTCTACTGAGTTATCTATCATATTTATTAGCCATAAGCTTCAGGAAGTGAAAGATCTCTCTTCTAAAGTTGCAATTTTACGTCATGGGAAAATTGTATTTCAAGGAAATACTATTGACCACTCATCAAGTGATATTGCAGCACTTATGACCGGTCACGAAGTGAATCTACCACAAAATGATGCACCAGCTTGTACTCTTGGCCCTATGATTCAAATAAAGAATCTTAATGTAAAAAGTGACAGAGGATTTTTAGCTCTTGATGACTTTTCTCTCTATGTATGTAAAGGGGAAATTGTCGGACTCGCTGGCGTCTCTGGAAATGGCCAAAAAGAACTCGCAGAAGCTATAAATGGATTAAGGAAAGTAGAAAGCGGTCAAATTATATTTGATGATATTGACATTGCAAACTTCAATCCTCGTCAGGTAATCAATGCAGGAATGGGATATATACCAGAAGAAAGAAACACTGAGGGAATTGTTCCTTCTTTCTCTATTAAAGAGAATTTAGTTCTCAAAGATATTGAAACTGAGCAATTTAGTGGCAAAGCTTTCTTAAAAAAGAATGTGATAGAAAAGAATGCAACAGACTTAAGAGAACAGTTTGATATTAGAAGCCCTAACATCGATATAGCAGCAGGAAGCTTATCAGGAGGTAATATTCAGAAAGTAATATTAGCTCGTGAAATTTCTAGGAATCCAAAATTCCTTGTTGCTGTATATCCAACTCGTGGACTCGATATGGGTGCTGCAGAATTCATTCATAAACAACTTTTACAAAAAAAGAAACGAAGGAGTAGGAATACTCCTCATTAGCGAAGAACTAGAAGAGATTACCAACCTTTCAGACCAAGTTGCAGTAATATTTAAAGGGAAAATACAGAAAGTAATACCCGCAAGTGAAGCAAGTAGAAGACGGTTAGGGATTCTCATGGCAGGAGTAAAAGATGACGAAGAGATTTAAAACAGGATATAAAATAGGGGTCATAATTCTCGCTATCATCACATCTATGCTATTAGGTGCAGTAATCTTATTAGCTATTGGTGCTGATGTATTCAAAACCTATTTGGTGATTTTAACAGAACCACTTAAAAATAAAATTGGAGTTACAGAAGTTCTTCTTCGCCTAATCCCTCTTACTATTATTGCTCTAGGTATTACAGTTGCCTATCGCAGTGGAATCATAAATATTGGTGCTGAAGGACAGATGGCTATGGGAGTTTTGGCTACTACTGCTATTGCTCTATTATTCCCAAACCTTCCTCCCTACGTATTAATTCCTTTTGCAATCCTTGCTGGAGCCATAGGAGGTGCGATTTGGGGATTCATACCTGGATTCCTTAAAGCAAAGCTAGAAGTAAGTGAACTTTTATCAACTGTTATGCTTAACTATATAGCAGCTCAAATCTACACATTCTTCCTAAGAGGACCAATGTTAGACCCAGCTGAACTCACCATGGGTAGTGGAACACCTCAGTCAATGAGATTATCGAGGAATTTGGATCTTACCCGATTTCTTAAAGGGACCCGTATACATACAGGTCTTTTTATTGCTCTAGCCTTGCTGTATTAATTTATTTTCTCCTTTGGAAAACATCCTTTGGATTTAAATTTAAGAGCAGCTGGGGCAAGTTCCAGAGCCGCACGTTATGGAGGTATTAATGTTCCAACCTATCTTATCATTGCAATGATGATGAGTGGTGCCTTTGCAGGAATGGCAGGATCTATTGAAATAGCAGGTGTACATAAAAGAGCAATCGAAGGAGTTACTAGTGGATATGGATTTAGTGGAATTGTTGTTGCCTTATTTGGAGGCCTACATCCAGCTGGAATCGTCCCCGCAGCTTTTTTTCTTTGGCCTACTGATTTATGGAGCTGATATGACTCAGCGATTAGTTGGAGTTCCAGCTAATATGGTACAGGTTCTTCAAGGAGTCATAATTCTAGTCATTGTTGCAACTAAAATGATTATTTCTAATCCTTATATGATGCAAAAGGTTGAGGCTAAGCTTTTTGGATTTAATAAAAAGGGTGAGACTCAGGAGGTAAGCGCATGAATTTTGCTGTGAATATTTTATCATTAGGGATTCCCTTCTCTGTTGCACTACTTATTGCCTCCTTAGGAGAAATGTATAACCAAAGAGCTGGAATCTTTAACTTAGGATGTGAAGGAATGATGGCTATGGGAGCCTTCTTAGGAATGCTTGTCCCATATGCAGTAGGACAGGGATATAATGTACCTGGAATCTACAACTATCTTGGTCTTTTACTCGCGACAGTTGTTGGAGCTCTTCTTGGCCTATTTTTTGGATTAATTGTTGTCACTTTCCGAGCCCCTCAAGGGATTGCAGGAATTGGAATGCAAATGTTTGGAGTAGGAACTGCAGGAACTCTCTTTAGACACTTTGTTGGTGGAACTCAAAGTATCCCAGGAATCAACGATATGCCAATTCCTGGTCTATCTAAAATTCCCATTCTCGGTGTACTCTTTTTTGATCATAATCCATTAGTATACATTTCATTCTTAGCTGTCCCCGTGGCTTGGTATGTATTATTTAAAACTCCTTGGGGGTTAAAAGTTCGTGCTGTTGGAACACACCCAAGAGCTGCTGACTCAATTGGAATTCAAGTAAACAAGGTTCGTTTCCAAGCTCTCATGGTAGGAGGAGCTCTTGCGGGTCTTGCTGGAGCATATTTATCTCTTTGCCAAGTAAAAATGTTCAGTGATGAAATCATTGCTGGAAGAGGATTTATTGCGGTTGCCCTTGTCTATTTTGGTCAATGGCATCCTGTGAAAATCATGGGAGGTGCTCTCTTGTTTACACTTGCCCAAGCTCTCCAGTTAGCTATTCAAGGACTCGGTATAGACTTCCCTTATGAATTCTTAGTTATGCTCCCATATGTATTAGTCATTGTTGTTCTTGCTCTTTCAAGGAAAACTCAAAAAGCAGGTCCAACTGCGTTAGGAAAACCTTTCAACCGAGAAATTAGGACATAATATAAAAAAGATACTATGTTAGCCATCAAAAATTCATTTTTTTGATGGCTTTTCTATAAATTATTAGATAGAAGAAATATGATTCATGCACCAATACGCAACACTTTTTGGATAAACCCATTGACAAATAGTCTGTGTACGGTAAAATTACAGAAGATATAGTACACAGTCAGTTGCATCCTTTTCCTATTAAATGATGCAAATACTAAGCGGCTATTCACCTATTCGTTATTTCGATAGTTCACTCATTTTTTTTAATTGACTTTTGGTGAACAGAATAAGAGGAGGCCACCTTTTGCATACTTTTTTTGTTAATGGGAAAAAGATAACCACATCAAGTACTAAGAAATTACTCCATTTCTTACGAGAAGATCTCAATTTAGTAGGAACTAAAGACGGATGTAGTGAGGGTGCATGTGGAACATGTACAGTCATTATTGATGGGAAAGCCACAAAATCCTGTCTCATTCCTTTAGAGCGACTGATTGATAAACATATTATTACCATTGAAGGACTCTCCACTAGAGAAGCAGATGTCTATGGACACTGTTTTGCCGTAGAGGGAGCCGTTCAGTGTGGATTTTGTACTCCTGGAATGATTATGTCTGCTAAAGCATTGCTTGATAAAAATAATAATCCAACCCTCGATGAAATAAAAAAAGCTCTCAGAGGAAATATCTGCAGATGCACAGGCTATGCAAAAATTGAGAGCGCTATATTACAAGCAGCACGCTTTTTTAGAGAAGACCTTCCCATCCCCGCTGAACATCAAAAGGAAACTTAAGTGAGCGGTTTATAAGAGTAGATGCTATAGAAAAAGCTTTAGGGAAAGGTATCTACGTTGATGATGTAAGAATTGATGGGATGATATATGCAAAAGCTCTACGAGCTAAGTATCCTAGAGCTAAAGTTGAATCAATAGACATCTCAAAGGCTCTAGCACACCCAGAGACTGTCAAAATCTTAACAAGTAAAGATGTCCCTAATAATAAAATTGGACACATCATTAGTGATTGGGATGTTCTTATTCCAGTTGGTGGAACAACACGATACATTGGAGATGCTATTGTCCTTGTTGCAACACGCACTCAAGAAGCACTTGATGAAGTCCTTTCTTTAGTTGAAGTTGTTTATACTGAACTGACTCCTATCACTTCTACTTTAGAAGCTATGAAAGAGAATGCACCTCTCATTCATTCAAAAGGCAATGTGTTAACAACAGAAGTCCTTAAACGAGGCAATGTTGATGATGCTATCAAGAATGCTGCTCACGTGGTGACTCAACACTACTCTACTCCGTTTACCGAGCATGCTTTTATGGAACCAGAATCAGCAATAGGACTTATCGACGAAGAAGATAATCTTCTCCTCTATACTTCAAGCCAATCAGTTTTTGATGAACAACGTGAAATCTCTCATATGCTCAAACTTGACTCAAGCAGAGTGAATTGCAAAGCTCAGTTAGTAGGTGGTGGATTTGGTGGAAAAGAGGATATGAGTGTCCAACATCATGCAGCTCTGATGGCTTGGCATACTAACATGCCTGTTAAGGTGAAGCTTAGTCGCCAAGAGAGTATCAATATTCACCCAAAACGCCATGCAATGGAGATGGAATTTACTTCAGCATGTGATGATAAAGGGAAACTTCTTGCCTTAAAAGCAACTCTCATCGCAGACACAGGAGCTTATGCTTCTCTTGGTGCACCGGTTCTTCAAAGAGCCTGCACTCATGCCGCAGGGCCTTATAATTATCAGAATATTGATATCACAGGAAAAGCTGTCTATACAAATAATGTTCCAGCCGGGGCTTTTAGAGGATTTGGAGTAACACAGAGTTGTTTTGCTATTGAAAATAATCTAAATCTTTTAGCCAAAAAGGTTGGAATTAGTGGTTGGGATATTCGTTATCTAAATGCTATTAGACCTGGAGAAGAACTTCCAAATGGACAAATAGCAGATGCTAATACGGCTTTCGATAAAACACTCCTTGCCGTGAAAAAGGAATATGAAAGTCATCCTAGAAGTGGAATTGCAAGTGCTTTTAAGAATAGTGGTTTTGGTGTAGGTGTTCCTGATACAGGAAGATGTACACTCTCGATAGAAGATGGAATATTACATGTGAGAACCTCTGCCGCTTGTATGGGACAAGGTATTGCTACAATGGCAACTCAAATCGTGATTGAAACAACAGGCCTCCTCCCAGCACAGATTATATGTGAACAAGCAGACACTCGACGCACCCCAGACTCAGGAACAAGTACTGCTTCCCGTCAGACAGTAATTACTGGAGAAGCAATTAGACGCGTATCAACTCAACTGAAAAAAGAATTAGATAGTGGAAAAACTCTTAAAGAACTTGAAGGGAAACAATTCTATGATGAATTTACTTCAATAACTGATCCGATGGGATCTCCTAAACCGAATCCCAAAAGTCACATTGCTTATAGTTACTCTACACAGGTTGTGTTCTTAGATGAAAAAGGAAAAGTTGAGAAAGTAACAGCAGCTGTAGATGTTGGGAAAGTAGTAAATCCAACTGCAGTAGAAGGACAAGTTGAAGGTGGAGTTGTAATGGGACTTGGATATGCCCTTACAGAAGATTATCCTATAGTAGATGGCATTCCTAAAGTAAAATATGGAACACTTGGACTCTTTAGAGCTACTGAAGCACCCCCAATTGAAACTATTACTGTTGAGAGTGAATATTTAGCAACTGAGGCATATGGGGCAAAAGGGATCGGAGAGCTAAGCACAATCGCTACCGCTCCCGCAGTTCAAAATGCATATGAGAAATTCGACAATATATGTAGAACAAAGCTTCCACTCGAACATACAGCTTATAAGAAATAAAGGAATAATTTTTATCTTTTCTGTGCTTCACTTTCCTTTTTAGCTCCCTCTAAGCCTACCATAAGTAAGCTTAAGAGGGATTCTTCTATTCTTTTATTCGAGTGAGAGACTTTCTTTACTAATTCATCATAGTTTTGCGGTGGACGTTTTGCTAAATCTACTATGAGTCGTTTGTCTAACACTTTGTAGGGAGGAAGATTCAATTCTTTTGCGAGCATATCACGTGATTCAAATATCCATTTTAGATAAATAATTTCTTTTTTATTCATCTTTCTAAATCCTGGAAGTTTCTTCCAACCGGGAACAAGGAATTTCTTCACTTTTGCTGCACTTTGTTGAATCTCTCTATCTTCTTCAATTAATCCTAAAGTAACAATCTCTTTGGCTAAATATTCCTTTATTGCAAATAAGAACTCAACATCTCGTAGGGCATATTCTACCAACTTTTCAGTGATAGGACGTGTAAGCCAATTAGCTTTTTGAAACCCTTTCTTTCCACTACTCGCTTCTTCACCTGTGACCTTTGCAATAAGGGCACTCAAATTCCCATTAAAGCCAACTAAAGATGCTGCTAGGGCAACATCATAGACTCCTTTCATCTCTATGTTATACTGTTTATATAAAAGAGAAGCATCACTTGATGAGTCAAACATAATTTTTCAATAGAAGGATCTGAGAATAACGAGGTGAAAAGTGCCGCTGAGACACTAAAGGGATCAATAAGGAAATAATCTGATCCATCAAAAAGTTGAATAAGACACAGGTGTTCTCCATATATATGCAAATTAAACTCACCCTCGAAATCAATTGCGAAAGAAGAAATCCCTTTATCACGCCATAAGGATATCTGCTTCTTATATTTCTCATCACTGTCAATCATTACATAGTTATACATATCTCCAACTATAGCAGAAACTCACTACTATGTGGAATATTTTAGAGAGAGTATGCTATTATCTTTCTAATCAGAAAATAAAAGGAATCATAAATGAACAATAGAAGTGAAAAAATAATTGACCTATTTCTTAAACTCATCGCAATAAACTCTCCATCAGGTAATGAACAAAACGTAAGAGAATTTGTAGTGAATCATCTCTCATCTCTTGGTATAAAATCCACAGTCGATTCATATGGTAACGTAGTGGCATTCCCTTCAAAATACTACTCCGAAGAGGCAATTCTATTTGCAACACATCTAGATACCGTCCCTAATGCAATAGATGTGAAAGCGATTAGAGATGATAAAAGAATATTCACTGATGGAACTACAGCTTTGGGTGCTGATGATAAATCAGCGATTGCATCAACACTTGTTGCAATTGAGCACATTATAGAAAACAATATCGACACATATCCCATTGTGCTTCTTTTTAGTGTTGAAGAAGAAACGGGGCTCGATGGAGCAAGACACCTCGACAGAAATCTCCTTCCACCAATAAAGATGGCATATATTCCAGATGCTCAACTCGATATAGGAAATGTTGTCATCCAGTCGCCTGCTAAATTAGACGCTCATATCATATTTAAAGGGAAAGCTGCTCATGCAGGATTTAACCCAGAGACAGGAATCAGTGCAATTTCTTTAGCTGCACGAGCAATAGATCAGATGAAACTATTAAGAATAGATGAGAATACAACAGCTAACATAGGATCTATTAATGGAGGAAATGCCACAAATATTGTTCCCTCTCAGTGTGAGATTCATTTAGAAATAAGAAGCAACACTGAAGAGAAATGTCATGGGCACCTCGCTCATTTAGAAATGTGTTGCATTAAAGCCGTTGGTGCAGTAGGAGGCTCATATACTCTTACAAGTGAACTAAAATACCCATCATATACAATAGAGGAGAGTGACCCAGCGCTCATACGATTCAAAGAAGCCTGTACAACTCTGAATCTCCCCTTCAGAGCAACACAAAGTGGAGGCGGTTCTGACTCAAACATCCTAAGAGGATATGGCATTGATGCAATTACTCTCGCTAGTGGATATACAAAAGCTCACAGTGTAGAAGAATCTATCCCACTAGACTCTTTTGACACTCTCACAGAACTAATTATCACCTTAGCAAAAAGATAGGAGCGAAGTGACATGATAAAGAACGTCTCTATTGTTGGACTCGGAGCTGTTGGTGCAATTTATGCAAAAAGATTAGATGAATTTCTTGGCAAAGATCATGTTTCTATTATTGTCGATCCATTACGCAAAAACCGCTACCTTAAGGATGGTATTTTCCTTAATGGAGAGAAAAAAGATTTTTCATATGTTACACCAGATGAAATTACTCACCCAAGTGACTTGATTATCATAGCAACAAAGAATAATCATCTTTTAGAAATATTACCTTCACTAGAACATGCAATCGGAAAAGAGACAATAATTATCTCTTTATTAAACGGAATAGATAGTGAAACTATTCTAGAAAAAAAATTTAAAGAAGCCCACGTACTATACTCATTCGCAACAGCTATCGATTCAACACGAATTAACAACAACATTGATTACTCAACTGAAGGTATTATTATCATGGGAGAAAAAGATAATTCTAAAAGCAAACGAATACTAGAAGTAGGGACTCTTTTTGAAAAAGCACATATTACCTATCGCATAGCTGAAAATATCCACACTGAAATGTGGGCAAAGTATATGGTGAATGTCAGTATCAATACTATTAGTGCTATCACAAGGGCAAATTACGGCTTTTGCGTAAGTATCAAAGAGATTAGACATCTCATTATTGAAACTCAAAAAGAAGTCATAGCACTAGCAGAAAAAGAAGGTATTGTTGGGCTTGATGAATCTTATATTGATCATTATCAACATATTTTTTCGAAGTTAGAAAAAAGTGGAAAAACAAGTATGCTTCAAGATATTGAAGTAAAAAGAGTGAGCGAGAATAGATGGTTCTGTATCACAGCAAGCAAATTAGCTAAAAAACATAACCTTCCTACCCCCCTCATTGACACTTTCGGACTTTTGCTAGCAGGAATAGATACGATTAATCAATCTTGAGCAACCTTAACTAACCTGCTCACTTCTTCTTTCCAACGAGAAACGAACTCTTTTGGATAAATAGGTTTTGCTAGAGAACCAAAACTAAGAACCTTTGCTAAAATTTCATTATAGTGTGAGGTTGGTACTTCAATCGTTACCATTACATCACCACTATCAAGATGTTCAGTAAGTATTTGATCTTTGTGCCATACTTGATTCTTTATTGAATGAGAGGCAGGAGCATAGATGTTTATTCCAACCCAGAAAGTGGTCTCTCCATTGAAGATACCGAACCCAGAGGACAAGTAGGAAGCAACTCTTTTTTCAAGATTACGAGGAGCAATAGGGAGATTCGTTGGCATAATACTCTGTATTCGCCCAAGATGAAAACTTCGTAGATCTTGCTTTGTTAAATCAAAAGCAACCATATACCACTTATTCGAGTAAGAAATTAGATGTAGAGGTTCTACGGTTCGAATAGAAGAGATATGTTGAGCGTTAAGATACACAATAGTAACAGCCATGCTATCTTTGAGTGCCGTACAGCACTCACTGAAAATAGTGTAATCAGGGGGATCTGCAACTGATGTGGTATAGGTTATTTTATCACTAATGTCGCGATAGTCAGAACTCATTGCTTCTTCAACAATCTTTAAAGCTTCTTTGTCAATTAAGGGAAGCATATCTTTGTTTTGTAATATTGATCTTAAAAGCGAAAAAAAGATAAGGGCTTTTTCATTACTATAACGTAATATAGAAGACTCTTTATCATATCGATATCCTTTCTTCGAATGATCATATATGAGAGACATTCCAATCCTCTCTCGCATATATTCAATATCACGTTTAATCTGCCTTTCACTATTCTCGAAATGACTGGCAACTTCTCTTGTAGTTACAGTCCCTTTCTCATGAATAGTTCTATCAATATAAGAAATTCTTTCAAACTGGCTCATAAAGGTAGTATACACCAAAAGGGTGCTATTAAGGGAAAAAAATGCCCTACTTAAGTATATTCGTTAGAAAAACTAAGTAGGGCTATAGAGAAAATCAATCTTAAGTTACTTCACTGATGAAAGATTATTTTCCATTACATCAAGCATTTCAGCTAATTCAGTAGGAAGCTTATCGCCAAATTTAGGATAGTGATTTGCTCTGATATCACTCACTTCATCAAGCCAACCTTTTACATCAACTTTGAGAAGTTCAGCCATATCCTCATCACTTACACCCTCTGGACGATCAATTGCATCAATGGTCGGCATAATTCCAATTGGAGTATCTTGTGTTTTAGCTGTACCGTCACAGGCTTCAAATACCCATTTGAGAACACGTGAGTTTTCGCCAAAACCAGGCCATAACCATTTGCCACTATCAGTTTTTCTAAACCAGTTAACATAAAAAATCTTAGGGAGATTATCTTGTCCATGAGCTTTACCAATATTAATCCAATGTTGGAAATATTCACCCATGTTATATCCACAGAAAGGAAGCATTGCAAAAGGATCTCTTCTAATAGTTCCAGCTTTTAAGTCTAATGCTGCAGCTGTGATTTCTGATCCAACAATTGATCCTAAGAACACTCCATGATTCCAATCTCTTGCTTGGTGTACTAAAGGAATTGTGTGAGGTCTTCTGCCACCAAATAGAATAGCATCTATAGGGACTCCATTTGGATCTTCCCATTCACTTGCAATACTTGGACATTGACTAGCAGGTGCTGTAAAACGTGCATTCGGGTGAGATGCTGGCGCTTGGTCTTTGTTAGCCTTATCCTGAGTCCATTTATTCCCTTTCCAATCGGTAAGTTCACTTGGAGCATCATACCCAATTCCTTCCCACCATACATCATTATCTTCTGTAATTGCACAGTTGGTAAAAATAGAATTCTTTTCTAATGAGTACATTGCATTAGGATTGCTATCTAAACTTGTTCCAGGTGCTACTCCAAAGAATCCAGCTTCTGGATTAATTGCATATAATTTTCCATCAGATCCAAATTTCATCCAAGCAATATCATCACCGATAGTTTCAACTTTCCAATCTTTTGTTGTTGGAACAAGCATCGCTAAGTTTGTTTTTCCACAAGCTGAAGGGAATGCTGCTGCTACATATTTTTTCTTTCCTTCAGGACTAGTAATCTTAAGGATTAACATGTGTTCAGCTAACCAACCTTCATCACGCGCAATAGCAGAAGCGATACGGAGAGCTAGACATTTTTTTCCAAGTAAGGCATTTCCACCATAGCCAGAACCATAAGACCAAATTTGTCGTGTTTCTGGGAAGTGAGAAATATATTTTTTATCAAGAGGGGCACAAGGCCATTTCCCTTCATCACTCTGTCCATCAGCCAAAGGTTTCCCTACACTATGTAGACATTGAACATATTCACCATCACTACCAAGAACATCAAGTACAGGAAGTCCTACACGTGTCATAATCATCATGTTTGTGACAACGTATGCACTATCAGTAATCTCTACTCCAATTTTTGCAATGTTTGAACCAACTGGCCCCATTGAGAAAGGAATAACATACAAGGTCCTCCCTTTCATACAACCATCGTAAAGGCTCGTCATTGTTTTTTTAAGTTCTGTTGGGTCAATCCAGTTATTAGTTGGACCTGCTGCTTCTTTTGTTGCACTTGCGATGTATGTTCTGTTCTCAACACGTGCTACATCACTTGGATCTGAGAAGAATGCAATACCACCAGGTTTCTTCTCTTCGTGCAATTTGATAGCAAGACCGCTCTCTATCATCTCGCTCACTAAAGAGTCGTACTGCGCTTTGGTTCCATCGGCAATTACGACATCCTCTGGTTTGGTAAGTGCGACAACTTCGTCAATCCACTTCCTTAAATTCTCATGCTTAATTTCATGATACTTCATTGGTGCTCCTTCACATCAATGCACATAATGTTCTGTGTAATGATAAAATATTCAGGAAGAATATATGTTTTTCCGTCTTTTTGCAAGATGGCCTTTTTTAGTAATTTTTTGCCTTTTTAGTGTAAATTCTATGAATCAAATATTACGATTACAAACAAGGAATTTTTAAGTAGTATAGTCCCTTTGTTTGACCGCTCACATTGTTCATGGTACAATATTTTTTGTCTAAAAGAATCGCCTCAAACAAGAGAGAAAACAAATGGCCATTCAAACAATAAGTCATTCAACTGCGAAAGTAACGACAAAAGAAAAATTAGCCTATGGAATTGGCTGTTTCGGACAGAACATGGCCTATTACTTTTTGTCTAACTATATTCTATTTTTCTACACTGATGTCTTTTATATCCTCCCTGCTGCCGCAGGGCTCATTCTCCTTATTACAAAAATTTGGGATGCGGTAAATGATCCTATTATGGGTATATTTGTTGATAGAACCCGTTCAAAATGGGGAAAATTTAGACCTTGGATTATTTTTACTCCAATCTTCTTTGTTCCCATTAGTATTCTATGTTTTTCTGCTCCTAACCTTAGCTATATGGGACGTATTATCTGGGCATATGTAACATTTATTCTATTCGATATCACTTATACAGCAAGCGATGTTCCTTATTGGGCTATGAGTAGTGCTATCACAGCGGACACAACTGAACGAAATTCTGTTGTCATGTATCCTCGTCTCGTAGCAACTGTTGCAATTGCTATTGCTACTGTTGGAACTCTTCCTCTCATTCGTTTATTTGAAAACATTGTAGGTAGAGGAGCTAATGGTGATAGAGGGTATCAATTTACAGCTCTTTTCTATGGCGTTCTTACTGTCATTTCATTTGCAATTACCTTTTTCTTAGTAAAGGAAAGAGTAGTAATCCCAAGAACTACAAAGCAAGCTACTAGTAAAGATGTTTTTACGACTTTATTAAAAAACAAACCACTCTTTTTACTTATCATTAGCGGTCTTTTTGTTAATATGGCTAGTGGAGCAAAACTTTCCACATTGATCTACTATGCAAAGTATAATCTTGGGAATGAAATGTTGAATCCTCTTATTGCTGGAGTAAATATCCCATTCATCTTATTAGGCATAGTTTTTACTCCATTCCTTGCTAAGAAATTTGGAAAAAAATGACGTATATTATTCTTTTAGTCCTCTTTTCTGTTGGCACTTTAGGATTCTATCTCTCTGGATGGGAAGCTTGGCTGCTGTATTAATTTGGAACTGTATAAGCTCTCTTGGGATGGCTGCCCCTTTGGTGTTACAAACAAGTATGCTTGCGGACACTATTGAGTATGCTGAATTGAGAGTAGGTAAAAGACAGGAAGGACTTATATTCTCAAGTCAAACCTTCATGGTTAAGCTTTCCAGTGCTGCCACTGCCTGGATAACAGGAATAATATTAATGAGCACGGGATTTGTCGCAAACCAGATACAGCAACAAAGTGCTCTTATTGGAATCCATAATATTATCTCATTACTCCCTTTTATTGCCTGCACCATTGCAATCATTCCTATGCTATTCTATCCTCTTACTGAATCAAAACACGAAGAAATTCTTAAAGAATTAAAAAAGAGGGAAATTACTAATACATGATTGAATTAACATTACCAGCTGGATCCTTTGCATCTGCCCTACAAGCGTTTAAGCATGGAGCAGATGCTGTATATTTGGGTCTTACCTCTTTTAGTGCTCGTCAGGGGGCACAAAATTTTACATTAGATGAGGTAGCTAAACTAAAAACTCTCTCTGTTGAATTACAGAAAAAGATATATATTACAATAAACACCCTTCTAGATGATGATGAGATAGAAAAGACGATTCCATTACTACGAAGCTTAGAGCTCCTTCAGGTTGATGGAATTATTGTGCAAGATATAGGTCTTGCTTCTATCATTCACGAAAAATTCCCTACCATCCCCCTTCATGCAAGCACGCAACTAGCAGTTCATAGTGTGAAAGGTGTAGAAGCTTTAGTGAGATTGGGATTCCTTCGAGTAGTATTGGCAAGAGAACTGACTTTAGATGAAATTGCTCATATTAGAATCTCTTGTCCTGATGTTTCTTTAAAGGTTTTTATTCATGGTGCAATGTGCTATGGCTTTTCTGGTCTTTGCATGGCTAGTACTACACTTACAGATAGAAGTGCAAATAAGGGTGAATGCGCCCAAATCTGCAGATCATGGTTCACAAGTGAATCTGAGAGAGATATCACGCAAGGTTATTTTTTCTCAATGAAAGATTTAGCCACGCCAAAAAGAGTCTATACAGAAGCTTATTTCGATTGGAGTTGATTCATTGAAAATCGAAGGACGAATGAAAAGTCCTGAGTATGTTGCTCAATCCACAATGTATTATCGGATGTTAATCGATGGTGAAGAGGATAATACAAAAATAGATGCCATTAAAGACGAGTTAGATACTGCCTTCGCTAGAATGCAACATGGTGGATGGCTTTCTGATTATGATAAACCCACAATTAGCAGTATCCGTACATCACCATCTCTTATCACCACTACCTACCCCGGACACTTTGGAGTAAAAGTGGGAACCGTAATTGAGGAATCAAAAGAAGAAAAAGGATACTATCTCATTAAGGCAGATCAAAAGATTTCTTTACGTGATGGGCTACTCCTTACGTACACAACAAGAGGAAAAAGAGATGAGGCCATAAAGTTCAGTGCAAGAGATTTAGTTGATAGATCTTTTGATCCTATTAGTTCTATAAATAAAGGAGAGACTGGATATCTTGAAATCCCAGGGTCTTATCCTCTTCTCTTTCCTTTGGAATTAAGGAGAATCTCTCTTCATAACGCTTCTTTACAAAAATTAGATGAAGGACACTATAATTCCTATAGATACCCATTCTCTCTTACTCTCACAGTTAAACAGGAAGGAATCACTTTAGTATCTTCTCATCTTCCTTCCTTTGTGAAGGAAGAGATAACCAAGTACTACCCTATAGACATTTCTGAAGCAAGAAAAGAACAACCTCTCACTAAAAATATTGAAACGATCTTTACAACTGGACTCCATGAGAAAGTGATTGCCGCAGATATTACTATTGAAAACAGACATCCTCTTCCCTTATCAAAACTCTTTATTCCATTATCTCTTTTAAAAGAAGTGAGACGGTCATATTATCAATACCTCGTTGAATGTATTGAAGTAGCAATTAAGGCTCCTTTTGAAAACATCAATTCAATATCACAGATAGGAATGATTCTCCCAAAAGAAGTGAAATCACTCCTCCTAATAATAGAAATCTTCCCTTTGTTGACCTTGAAAGGTCATTGAAACACCTTCAAAATGGAAAAAGTATCGAAGATGTATTTTCTGTAATTGAAGGTAAAGCATATATACCTCTTCCCCCTATCACTTTCAATGAAGATGAATCTATGAGACAACTTGATGAGATTCTTGCGCTCCTGTCGATTGATGCTGTAGTCGGTGTAAATAATATCAGTCATATTCAATGGTTAACACCACATACTGATACTAAAACATTCATCGATGTCTATTTTTATATTGCTAATAAAGAGAGTGCCAGAATAGCCTCCTCTTTACTCAATAATATCATCGGAGGATATTATTGGATTGAAAGAAAAATGGGTGATACATCTTCTTATCCAATTAGATTAACAGAAGTAGAAAAAGAGTTCTCTCTTCCTCTTTTTATAAGTAGAAGCTGTTATCGTTATGATGTTCTCGGGTTATCCTGCAAAGGATGTACAAGAGATCAAACGTATAAAGTAACTCAAAGGGAGAACAACTATAGTATTAATATTCATAATTGTATGAGTGTGGTTTCCATAGACAATTAGATACACAATCACCATTGACGCCCTGTAGAGAGTAAACTTGAAAAAGGAAACTTGCCATAAATAATCTATAATGATAGCCTTAGGGCGCTCTATTCAAACATCTTTTATAGTCTAACATAAAAACCACCTCCGCTAAGAGATGGTTGTGTAAGAGCAAGATATTTTCTTTGTTTATTAGGATTGGGTAATCCATATTTGTCACAAATGCTTCTGCATTCTGAATAGATCCACCAGCACTTCCTTTTACTAGGTTATTTACTAGGAGCATAAATCCAATTCTATTTCCTTGTTTCTTGACACGTCCTGTATAGACTTCCATTCCTTTTGGAGTTCCCCAGAATGCATATTTCGGTTGTGGGAAAGTATTGCTACTATCATACACAACTGGTTGTGCTGGAGTAGAAGGTAAATCAGGGACTTCTTTAAAGTCTTCCCATGTTTGGATAATTTCATCAATTGAAGCATCCTCTTCTAATGTTAACCACACAGCTTCAAGGTGTCCAAACATAACCGGTACTCGAACACAATATGCATCTACAATCGGATTGAAATTAAGAATCTTTTTAATTTCCTTTGCAATTTTTTCTTCTTCACCACCAATGTATGGAATACAGTTGTCTGTGATATCGAAAGAAGAAAGGCCTGGATATCCTGCACCACTTACTGATTGATAAGAACAGAGGCTAATTTCTTTAATACCATACTTTCTCAAAGGAGCAACCGCCATTGCAAGACCTGTTGTTACACAGTTTGCATTTGTTACAACAAATCCTTTTTGAGGGAATCCTTGATCTTCAATAAGACTAAGAGTCTCAATGTTTGTTTCTGGAATTAAGATTGGGACATTATCATTATAACGCATAGCAGAAGCGTTACTAAAAATATAGAACCCCATATCTCTCAATAAAGGTTCAGCTTCAGCAGCAACAGAAGCTGGAAGAGCTGAGAACACAATTTTCACGCCTCTTTCTTTCATTTCTTCAGCATTAAATTCGCTAATTACTCTTTTTCTAATTGCATGAGGCATTTCAAAAGGGAGCAACCAATGAACTGTTGATCCATAAACCTGATTTGCTCTTGCAGCTGATGCTGTAAGATAGTCGACTTCAAAAAGTGGATGGTCAGCAAGCATCCACATAAAAACTTGTCCAACTGCGCCTGTTGCGCCAATAACAGCTACTTTAATTTTTTCCATTCTCTTCTTCCTTTATAGGTGTTCGTTCATTTTTTCACTTATGTGAGAGGACTTTACTTCTTTTTTTAGTATTTATGCAATACTTTTTTTTTAAATTTAGTTATTAAATTTACATTATGTTATTATTGTTACATATTGTTAATAAAAACACATATTCTGTTACAAAAAAAATTGTCCGCCAAATCTTCTTGACTAAAGCTGCCGGCATCGCTATGCTGAATTGTGAATTTGGGGGTGTAGCTCAGTTGGCTAGAGCGCTTGAATGGCATTCAAGAGGTCAGGGGTTCAATTCCCCTTACCTCCACTTATTAAGTCGTTGATTATCAACGGCTTTTTTATTTCTTTGAAAAAATGGATTCAAAGACTAGACATAGTGAACTAGCAGAAGCACGTCAAACAGGAGAAATCAGGCTAGTAGTACTAAATCTAATCCGCTAAGTAAGAGGGCAGCACTTCTAATCAAGCTAATACTCAAATAGAAAACAGTTCAATTAACATCATTGACTTGAATAGTCAAAACATGTAAATCTTGTTTAAAGCATTATTTCATGAGTATTTCATCTTTATGTAATAATAGTATCTGATTCAAGTAAGGAAAATATACATGTTCATCATCTATTTACTCATATCTGTAGGAGCATCTATTGTAGGAGCTATTAGTGGTATTGGTGGTGGGGTTATAATTAAGCCCACTCTTGATATTTTCAGTATGTATAATGTGAGTGTGATTAGCTTCTTATCTGGTAATACAGTGCTTGCAATGACTATTTCATCCCTTATTCGGAGTCGGAATTCAGAAATTCAGCTTGATAAAAAGATTGGAACGATTCTTGCCGTAGGTGGTGTGTTCGGAGGATTAATAGGGAAATATCTTTTTGATATCCTCCGTGCTAGTTTTTCTAATGAAGCTGTCATAGGATCAATACAATCTATTTCACTTGCTTTTTTTGACTCTATCTGTCCTCTTTTTCACGTTATTCAAACATAAAATCCCTTCTTGGAATTTTAAAAGTATAACAGTAGCACTATTGATCGGGATTCTCTTAGGCTCTGTTGCCTCCTTCCTCGGAATAGGTGGAGGTCCTATAAACTTAGCAATTTTATATCTATTTTTCTCAATGGATTCTAAGAAAGCAGCACTGAATTCTATCTATATTATATTTTTCTCTCAAGCAACAAATCTCCTATTTACAATTGCTTCTGGCAACGTGCCCTCTTTCCCCCCACTTGTTTTAGTGTTGATGATACTAGGTGGAATTGGTGGAGGTCTCATAGGATCTGAGTTCCGGAAGAAGATGAATAACCGTCAGGTAGATATCCTTTTCAGTATTGTGATGGTAATAATTATTGGGATTAGTACATATAACTTTATAAACTATCTTTCCATTCAATAAATTTTTTCTATTGCCCATAATAGGCATTTTTCCCATGTTTCCTTTGAAAATGTTTATCACAAAGATAGGATGGAAGAGGTGTTATGTTCGGGTTAATAAGGCAACTCATATATGCCATCTTACACACTTCTTCTAATACTACTGCATTATACACACTGCTTAAGGCATCTTTACCCCAAGTGAATGGGCCATGACCAGCTACGAGAACCATCTGCTCTTGAGTTGGATTTTTCCCTCTAAAAGCATCAACTATCATCACTCCAGTTTCATATTCATAATTACCGACCACTTGCTCTTCACTCATCATTGCAGTTAACGGGATATTCTTGTGTGTATGATCAGCATGTGTTGTGCCAAGGATTGGGACTTCAACTCGTGCTTGTGCCCATGCACAGGCATGAGGAGAATGAGTATGAGTAATTCCGAAAATCCCTTCAAATTCTCTATAGAGGACTCGATGCGTATGCATATCAGAAGAAGGTTTTAATGAACCACTCACAGTATTACCATCAAGATCTACCACAACCATTTTTCTACTGAAAGTTTATCATAAGCAACGCCAGAAGGTTTTATCGCAAAGACTCCTAGTGAAGAGTCGAAAGCAGACACATTCCCCCAAGTAAAAAGGGCTAGATTATGGGCAGGAATTTCCATATTCGCTTCATAACATTGTTCTTTTAAATCTTTATATTTATCACTCATACAAACCACCTTGAATAAAATTAACTTGATTCCCTTACAATTAACGAAGGGGGAAATGAGAAATGCTTCTCCTCAATAATCTCATTATTAGTGAGTTTATCAATTAATTCAACCGCTTTATCACACATTGCTTCATAAGGTTGAGCGATTGTGGTTATGCTCGGGTACATATAGGAAGCAAATTGAACATTATCCATCCCAATAATTGAGATATCCTGTGGAATTCTTTTATTATGATGAAGTAGCGTAGAAAGAGCACCGGCAGCAATCAAATCATTTTGTCCCCAAAGGCCATCAAAATCTAAGTTATTTTCAAGAAAGTTCAATACGCCATCTACTCCAGCTTGGTAGGAAAACCCCCCTTGATAAATTAGTTTCTGTGAAACCTCAATATCATGTTTTCTAAGAGTATCAATAAATCCTTGATGCCTCTCTCTACTCAAACTAATATTTGACTTTCCTGTGATAGTAGCAATATTTTTTCTACCACGACTGATAAGGTGTTTAGCGGCTAATGTACCAGCAAATAGTTGTCAATTGTAATATTGGGAATATTTACATCATTGAATGCTCTATCTAGAACTATCAATGGAACTCTAGTCGATTTTGATACATTCACAATATGCGACTGATCAGAAACTCCAATAAATATTATACCATTAATCGATTGTCTAACTAACTTATCTATAATATGAGCTTCGATAGCAATATTGTTTTCTGTATTACAGACAATCGTATTCAATCCTCGCTTTGCAGCGCTATTTACGATATGTGTTATCACGATACTAAATGAAGAATTTGAAATTTCAGGAACTAATAAGCCAATGTTTTTTGTTGCTTTAAGGCGTAAACTTTGCGCTATGATATTAGGTTTATAATTTACCTTTTTAATAGCTTCTTCTACTTTGATTCTCGTTTCAGGAGAAACAAAAATAGTATTATTCATGACTCTAGAAACTGTTGCTGGAGAAACTCCAGCAATCTCAGCTACTTCCTTAAGCGAGGACATATTAACTCCTATAAAAGTGAGAGTAGAAAAATCTACCCTCACCGTGTGCTATCATAAAATCAGATCAGGATTCTCTGCACCAAAATGCTTTAAAATTACAATGGGATCTGAAGCAGAAGGGTTTTTAATTACAACACCTTTTTTTGCAGCATCTTCACTTACAAAGTATTCATCATAGGTGAGTTGGCCAAAACGAATCAATGCTGGTGATTCTATATCAAATCCACCAAATGTTCCATGACCTTGTACTACATACATTCCATATGCTGCATTATCAGAAATAGTGACTTCAGCTCCAGGGAATACAGTAAGTTCTTTCGCACTAAAAGCACTAGATTTATAGACAATCCATTTCTCTTCGTATCCCTTACTATGCATTTCCTCAACAGGATGAACCATAATTGGAGCCATGAAACGATGCTCTGCAAACAATGGATCCACGTTAAGGTCCCAATCAATTATATCAATAAGGTAATCGAAATCACCAACATGCTCTTTTGGTGTATTTTTCCATAACAAATCTTCTTCAATGACTGCATCATTGACAAGAGACTGATACATCGCAAATACATCCGAAGCCATTTGTGGTTCATACGTACATAAAGAACCTGGAGCATGAAGCGTTCCTGGGGGAACGTCCCAACCAGTACCCGGTACTAATCGGTAGGCTGCTGATAAATCAGTAATTCTATTATCACCTTTTGTAAAGTTCATTAAAGCTTCTTTTACCTGTTCTTTTGTAACGCCAGGTTGCAAACCAAAGAAGGTATAAGGAAAATCTCCACCATGGTTATTTAATTGAGGAGGGAAATAGTAGGCTTCAGGTTTTCCCATTGCACCCACTTTTGCTGCATGTTCATCTCTATGATGAATATGATGTGGGAGTGGCCCTTTGTTGTCAAAGAACTTAGAGAACATAGGCCATTTACCAAACTTTTTATAAAGACGTTCTCCTATTAAATCCCCTTTCAAAACATCAACAGCATCTCTTAGTAAGAATTGTTTTGTCTCTCCATTATCTTCAAAAACACAGAAACTGAGACCTTCAAATTCTCCTGTTAGAGGTCCGTTATCTGCAGGGGTGGTAGAACTAAACCATCTCTCATCAATACCACCTCTGTTTGCTCCAAGAGCATAATAGTCATCTGGATGAAGTTTGATTCTTCTGCCAGGGATGCAAAATGATCGTGGGACCCAAGCAGGAGCGAGTCGCAAAATACCTTTGCCTTTTTCGAAGGCTAATTGAATATCCTTTGTGTTCATATCATATTTCTCCTTATCTATATATATTAATTTGATTCATCTCTAAGTCTATCAAGAATAACAGCTCCAATTATTAATCCACCTTTCACCACTTGCTGGAAATAGGGAGAGATTCCTAATAGGTTCATCCCATTATTGATTACCCCAATTAGGAGAGCTCCAATGAGTGTACCAATGATACTTCCTCTTCCACCACTGAGAGATGTTCCACCAATTACTACAGCTGCAATAACATCTAATTCATACCCTTGTCCTGCAATAGCCTCTGCAGAATTCAATCGACTTGTAAGAATAAGGGCACTTAATCCTGAAGCAATCCCAACAATCACATACACCATTGTCTTATAGAATTTTACATTAACACCTGAAAGAGTTACTGTTTCCTCATTTCCACCAATGGCATAGGTATAACGTCCGAGACGAGTATGATTGAGTATGTACCATGCAACTATTACAGTAATGATAAAAATTATTGCAGGGATCGGTACGCCTAAGAAATACCCACCTCCAACTTCTCTAAAGGCTGGAGAGAATCCACTCACTGGATATCCTTTACTATAAATAAGGGTAAGACCTCGAGCGATGGTAAGCATACCTAGCGTGACAACAAATGGGGCAATCTTTCCTCGGGTAATAATTAAACCATTTATTAAGCCTATTCCTCCACCAACTAAAATAGCAATGATCGAAGCAGTAAAAGCATTCAATTCATTATTCTTCATAAGTCCTGCACAAATCATTCCAGAAAAACCAAGGATTGAACCAACTGACAAATCAATCCCACCAGTGAGTATAACAAACGTCATCCCGACCGCAATAACCCCATAGATAGAGGTTTGTCTAAAAATATTTAATATATTATTCATTGTGAAAAAGTATGGGGAAAGAAAAGATAACCCAATACAAATTAAGAAGAATACAATCAATACTCCATTATTTTTTAATATTTGTTTTATATCTATAGTTCTACTCATAACAAAAGACCTCTTTTAATTTTAATTTATTAGGCATGCTTTTTCTCATGCAATCCTAAAGAATACTCCATTACTTCTTCTTCACTTAGCTGACCACGTGCAAATTCTTTAACAATCTTTCCTTCAAATACAATGGCAACCTTATCGCTTATATGCATAATCTCTGGTAATTCAGAGCTAATCATAATTACAGCGGCACCTCGTTGTGCAAGATTCTGCATAAGTTTATATATTTCGACCTTAGCACCAACATCAATACCTCGAGTCGGCTCATCAAAAATATAGACATCACAATGACGAATAAACCACTTTGCTAGAACTACTTTCTGCTGATTTCCACCCGATAAATTTTTCACTAATTGTCTCACTGAAGGGGTTTTAATGTTCATGCTATCAATCATCTTATGCACTTCTGAAGTGATTTTTTTTCTCTTTAAAATCCCAGCATGAGAATAGAGATCTAAGACAGCTAAAGCTGCATTATCGAACACAGACATTCCTAAGATGAGCCCCTGCTGTTTTCTCTCTTCAGGAATAAGCCCTATTCCTTTAAGAACAGCATCTTTGCAGCTTTTAATTGAGACAACCTGTCCATTAACAAGAACTTCTCCACTATCTTTCTTACGATACCCGAAAATAGTCTGCATAATTTCTGTTCTTCCGGCACCAACAAGACCAACAAATCCAAAAATTTCTCCACTTCGCGCACTAAAGGAAAGATTTTCACAAATTCCTTTCTTGGTAAGATTTTTTACTTCGAGTACAGGATTACCAGGAACAGATGTGTATTCAGGATATTGTTCTTCAAGAACTCTCCCTACCATATGCTTTACCATTTGGTCGTTAGTCATTTCACCACGTTTCTTCGTAATAACATGCTGTCCATCTCGCAAAATTGATATTCTATCTGCAAGATGATGAACTTCTTCAAGTCTATGAGAAATATATATAATGGAAACCCCATCACCCTTCAACTTAGCAATAATCTCGAAGAGTTTATCTACTTCATTTCCAGTAAGAGCCGCTGTTGGTTCATCCATTACGAGAATATCTGCTTGTAAGGAGAGCGCTTTTGCAATTTCAATAATTTGTTGATAAGCCGCACCAAGTGAAATAACTTTCTGATCTACATCAATATCTAGATTGAAAGGAGTAAGAAGATCTTTGGTTAATTGCCTCATTTTCTTCCAATCAATTCCACCTAGCTTATTTAGAGGTTCTCTTCCTATAAAAATATTTTCAGCAACAGAAAGATAAGGAATAAGGTTTAATTCTTGGTAAATTACCCCAACCTTATGCTTAATCATCTCTCTTACGCCTGTAGATACTACTTTTTCACCGCGTAATATCAAGTCCCCAGAATCTGCTTTATATAACCCAGAGAGAATTTTCATTAAAGTAGACTTACCTGCTCCGTTTTCGCCAACTAGAGCATGCAATTCTCCTTTATACAAATCAAAACTAACATCTGATAAAGCTATTACACCGGGAAAGGTTTTGGTGATTCCGTTCATTTCTAATATTGGATCCATCCACTTCTCCTTCCTATTAAGAATAGGGGCTGTAAGCACAGCCCCTTATGTGAGAAAACATCAACTATTCAGTAACTGGTAGTGGATTAATGTACACAACAGATTCTGCTGGTTTAGCTCCAGTCTTAATAAAGTTTACGAGTACATCTAAAGCTTTACTTGCTTGTTGTCCTGGGAACTGGTCAATAGTTGCATCTAGTTTACCTTCACTCATGTAAGAGAAAGCATCTGTGGTTGCATCAAAACCAATAGTAACTTTTGAAGCAGGATCCATACCGGCTGATTGCATAGCTTCAATCGCACCAATAATCATTTCATCATTTGCACCAAAGACAGCATCAAAAGAAGGATATGCTTGCATTAAGTTTTCCATAACGTTCTGAGCTTTTGATCTAGAGAAATCTGCTGTTTGACTTACAATTATTTTAACATTTGATGCATTAATAATTTCATCGAAACCAGCTTTTCTATCAAGCGCAGCAGAAGCACCTGGAGTTCCTTCTAATTCTATAACAGTCCCTTTCCCACCAAGTTGTTCAAGAATAAATCTTGCAGCTGCTCTTCCACCTTCTACATTATCTGCACCAACGTGAATTAATACTTTGTCTGTATTTGCTTTTCTATCAACAGTAGCAACAGGAATGCCAGCAGCAACAGCAGCTTCAATTGCAGGAACAAGAGAATCTGTAGTCATTGGTGAAATAAGAATTCCATCAACTTTCTGAGCAATAAAATTTTCTACAGCAGACATCTGAACCGACGATTGATTTTGTGAATCATGAGTTCTGAGTTCTACTCCGAGAGTCTTTGCATAAGCAAGAGCTTCTTCTTGCATAGTTACAAAGAATGGGAATTGAAGACCAGGGACAGTCATTCCAATCACAATACCATCGCTTTCTTCAGCTTGAGCAGCAGCAAAAGCTGTAAAGCCCATCATCAACAATACCATCATGACAATTAGTAATTTTTTCATAACATACTCCTTAACGTATAGTTTCTTACAGGATAGCACAGAATATTGCGTTGTCAACATGAAATCGATTGCACAATCGATTTCATAGCCGCTTTTGCTTGACTTCTCTTTAAAACCAAGCTAGCCTCATAGGTACTAGGAGAGTATGTATGAATTACCCCACCCCCATTACAACACAAGAATTCTTAGTTAAATTAACACATCTCAAAGAGGTAATTTCACGCTTCTCATCAAACGCAATATATTTAGAATCAGAAGGGGCAATGCGTTGGCTCACAGGAACACGCCATCAAGTCATCGATATTCATCCATCGAGTACAACAACTATATCTGCCATCGTAAAAGTGGAAGGAGATTCTTACTCGCTCAATTTTTTTTAGTGAACCATGGGAACAACATAGGCTTAAAGATTTGATTGCATCATCAATTTTCCAGATTGAAGAGGTTTTCACTACAAGGAATACTTTAGACAAGCTTTCTCTAGATGAAACGACCATTCATCCACAAAGAAATGATTATCATGAGATAGTAAGAGAAATTGTTTCTCCTTTATGTGAAGGTCTTAGTGGAAATCAATATAAAAAGTTAGAATATCTCATAGAACACTCTAGAGAAGCATTAATAGAAATAGCCCATAAAATGGAAGTGGGAATGAGTGGATGGGATATACGATCTATAGTATATGAAACCTATCATAAGAAACATATTGAATTAAACCAAGTTGTTCTTGGCCTCGATGGAATGGAAAAATATCAACACCCAATCGTTCAAGACGATTCCATTGTGAGAAAAGGAAACATAATAAAAATAGTAACAGGATCTCGCTATATTGATATGTTCCACTCAGCAACACAATTAGTAAAAATAGACTCATCGATTACAGCTTATGAACAGACAATATATAATGCTCTCCAACATCTGTGCATTGAATATGCTTCTCAATTCACCACTCATAAAACTGAGAAAGAACTATATGCATCATTGCTTCCCATCGGACAAAAGATTGAAAAAGAACATACAATTCCCCATTTTGCTAGAAGCGCTCACATACATCATGCTGGAGGACCAATAAGTCCGCTTGGTAATAGGGATTTTGTTATTACAGAAAACGGGAATAGAAAACTATTTCCATATACACAGTTTTCCATTAACCCTGTTGATTCAATCCTTAGCTTAAAATGTGAGTTGCAAGGCATAGTAATTCCCAATGAATTACCTATGATTATCGATGAGTTTGATCTCATCACTAATAAGAATGAGTATATGATGGTACAATACAAAGGAAAAACACTACGTTTACCGACAATAATAACCAACAAAGAGGAATGCTACACATGAAACACTACTTTTTAGGAATAGATAATGGAGGAACACTCTCTAAAGCTGCCATTTTTGATGAAAAAGGAACACAGATATCCTCATCTTCAATCGCTGTGTCTATGATTACTCCACAGGAAGGGTTTACCGAAAGAGATATGAATGAACTTTTCTCTAGCACGGCCCTTACAATAAAAAAAGCTATTAAAGAGGCTCAAATTGATCCTTCCCAAATTAAAGCTGTAGCATGTGCTGGGCATGGAAAAGGATTATATGCATGGGGTAAAGATAATACTCCAAACGGGAATGGTATTATCTCAACAGATACGAGAGCCTTTATGTATCCTGATCTTTGGAATAAAGATGGAACAAGTGACAAAGTATTTGAGAAAACATATCAAAAGATTTTAGCATGCCAACCGGTATCACTCCTTAGGTGGATGAAAGATCATGATAGACATCAATATGACTCTATTAAATATGTGTTTGAGGTGAAAGACTATATTAGATTCAGACTAACCGGTGTTGCAATGGCTGAACGAACTGATATGAGTGGAACTAACCTTATGAACTTAGCAACAAAGCAATATGATGATGAACTTCTTTCTCTATTTGGAATTCCTGAAATTAAAGATGCCCTTCCCCCTCTAGCCTCTTCTAGTGACTCTTGTGGGTACATAACAAAAGAGGCTGCCAAGCTTACAGGGTTGAAAGAAGGTACTATTGTCGCTGGTGGCATGTTTGACATTGATGCATGCGCAATCGCAATGGATATTACCAATGAAGATCATATAGCTCTTATTGCAGGAACATGGAGTATTAATGAGTATATCTCAAAAAGTCCAATTCTAGATAAAAGTGTTATGATGAACTCTCTTTACTGTTTAGATGATTATTATCTTATTGAAGAGAGTTCTCCTACAAGTGCAAGTAACCATGCATGGTTTATAAAAAACTTCTTAGAAGCAGAAAGCCAAGAAGCAAAAACGTAAAGGGATTCATCCTTACGCATATTGTGATACTCTAGCACAACATGTTGGCCCAGATGAACAACACATCATGTTTCTTCCTTTCTTATACGGAAGCAACTACAATCCACAAGCAAAAGCATCTCTCATTGGACTCTCCTCTCACCACACGAAAAGTCATATAGTGAGATCAGTACTAGAAGGCATTGTTTTCACTCATATGATACACATTGAGAAACTTCTCGCTCACAGATCCGATACAAAGAGCATCCGACTTGCGGGTGGAGTTACAGCCTCTTCGTTATGGACACAGCTCTTTGCTGATATTATTCAAATTCCAGTCGAGGTAGTACAAACAGGAGAGCTTGGTTCCCTTGGAGCTGCAATGAGTAGTACCGTTGCTTGCAATCACTATCCATCCCTTAGTGTTGCATCACAAGAAATGTCACGGGTTCAGACCTTGATAGAACCTCAAGAAAAAGTAGGTTCTATCTATAAAGAGAAATATGAACATTATAAAGAAGTTGTTAATGCATTAGACCCTCTATGGAGCAAAATCTAACTAAACAAGGAATAGAAAATTATGAAAAAGCCACTTATTATTTTAGATCCATATCCTCAAACAAAGGAGAGAATCTTTACTCAAGACGTATGGGATAGACTCTCATCAATGGCAACTATTGTCACTTCAAACAGCGACCACATGAGTGATGAAGAGTTTGAATCATACCTTCCAGAAGCTGTTGCTATCATAGGACAAACTCCAATGCCTACTGAGAGACTTAATAAAGCTCCCTTTTTAAAAGTGATCTTCAATGTAGAAGGGAATTTTTACCAGAATATTGATTATGAAGAATGCTTTAAAAGATCGATTAGAGTCTTGAACTGCGGAAAAGTCTATGCTCGTCCAGTTGCAGAGATGGCTCTCGCTATGGCTCTAGATTTATCTAGAGGTATTACATGGGAACATATTCGATTCACTCAAAATAGAGAGAGATATGTATTAGATGGAAATGCAAAAGCAAAACTATTAACAAATTCATCCGTTGGAATTATTGGATTTGGATTATTAGGAACAAGTCTCAGACCATTGCTTGTGCCATTCAATTGTAACATCAAAGTATATGATCCTTGGCTTCCTTCATCGGTGATTGAAGAACATCAGTGCGAGAGTGCCTCTCTTGATGAAGTATTAAAAACAAGTGAATTCATCTTCATTCTTGCTGGTGTAACAAAAGAGAATCAAGGATTTTTGGGTAAACGAGAATTTGATCTCATTCAAGATGATGCAAATATCATCCTAGTAAGTAGAGCGGCTGTTGTAGATTTTGAAGAGTTCACAAGACAACTTGCAACGAACAGATTTAAAGCAGCAACAGATGTATTCCCAAGTGAACCCTTTGAAAAGGAACATCCTATCAGGTCGCTTAACAATGTAATATTGTCTCCACACAGAGCAGGAGGAATCCCTCAAGCATTCCATGCTATTGGAGAAATGGTAACCGATGATTTTACTTCAATTATTCACAACCTCACCCCAGTAAGGATGCAAGCAGCTCAACCTGAAATAGTAAAACGATTAGTAAGCAAGCCTGTTAAACAGTAGAATCATCACCATAAGGGTTTGCCCATTTAGATGGGGAGACCCCCGTTTTTGATTTAAACAAGCGTGAAAAATAATATGGACTGTCAAAAGCTAGGGTGAATGAGACTTCTTTCACACTGGCATTTCCTTTTTTTAATAATTCTTTTGCCTTCTCTATCTTCATATTCAGTAAATATTGATATGGAGAGTATCCTGTGTGTTCTTTGAAGTAATTTCTCAATGTATAGTAATTCACTTTGAGTTGTTGACAAATCGTCTCTACATCAAATTTTTCGTAAATATTCTCTTCAAAAAGGGCAGTTGCTGCATCAAGTAAAGTAGTATTTTTCTTATTATTAAAAAAGTAGGTCCTTCTGACGTACATCTTAGCAATGATGTTCATAAGAATTGAAGCAAGCAATTGCTGAAATCCCTCATCATTTTTTCTTGCAATAGAAATCGCATCATCGAAAAGTTTTGTAAGAGATCTACTGATCCCATATTCATACACCATGTAGTCTGGATGTAAGATATTGTTTGCTAACCATTGTTTTGGGAGTTCTCCATCAAAACAAATCGAATATTCGTTAATTCCTATTGATGAGTTATATTGATATGAATAGCGTTCCCCTGGAAGAATAAAAATGAGTGTTCCTGGTACTATTCTCACATCCCCAATGAAAGATCGAAAGAAGCTCTCCCCTTCTGTTACATACATAACTTTGAATTGAGAGGAAACAGTACCGGTCAACCATTTTGGATCTGTTGAATTATGTAGAGGGCTCTCTTCAACATCTCCTTTCTCTGGCAGCATGATAGTGTGACTGATAGATGTAGCATATAATAAAAAAGATTTATCTCTGGCTGTAATGTCTAGATACGTAGAGAATGACATCGCATCAGGGTGTTTCATATCCATACTCAGTACACTAATCTCCTTTTATAAAATTACATTAATATGACTCATTCTAATACTAATTATACTACATTATGGTCTATGAAACATTGCTGGGTTACTCAAAACCCAGCAATCTAGAACACGATTCATTAGAATCCGTAAGAAGCATAATTTTCTTTTGTGAAATCAGCAGGTGGCCCCATTATTACAGTTCGGTTATCGTCCCAAACTGAAATCTTGCCAACATTCTCGATTTCTTGACCATCATATGGTTTTGTTCCATTTAGATAGTTATAAGCTAATACAACTGTTAAATAACCAAGTTTAGCAGGATCCCATAATGTACCAACTCTTAAAGAACCATCTTCAAGATATGGACCTGAATCAGTTGGTAAAGAACTACCAACAACAGCTATAGAATCTTTTTCCCTTTCTCTTGAACAGCTTGTGCTGCACCTAGAGGAGCAGGAGTACTTACACCAACAATACCTTTAAGATTTGGGTAAGCTTTAATTAAATCTAAAGTTTTTTGGTAGGCAACTTGTTGTTTTTCATCAGTTGGGACTCGGTCTGTGACGAGTTTCAATCCAGGATATGTTTCTTTTGCATATTCAAGACCGTAATCAATCCATGTATTTAAGTTAGCAGCAGATAATCCACCGGTAACGATTGCATATTCACCACTTGGGCCCATCTCTTCAACTAAGAGATCCCACATGTGTTCGCCAAAACCTCTATCGTCAATTTGGTGTACTGAAATATCTACAACAGAAGGATCTGCTGGAGTGTCCCAGTCAAATACAACGATACCTGCGTTTTTAGCTTTCATTAATACTGGAGTCAAAGCCGCTGCATCATTAGGAGCTACAGCAATAACATCAACACCCTTGCTGATAAGGTCTTCAAGCATTTTAACCTGTTCTGCTGCATCCGCAGTAGTAGGTCCTGTATAAATTACTTCAACTCCAAGATCTTTACCAGCTTGTAAAGCACCTTTTTCTGAAGCATTAAAATAAGGAATACCTACTAATTTTGGCATGACGACTATAGTAATTTTATCGTCAGCAGCCTCTTTAGCACCTCCAGCAAACATCAAACCAGTCATAGCGACTAATACAATGAAAATAACAAGAACTTTCTTCATAAGTTCCCTCCTTATAAATTCCCTGATAATAGATATATGTATTACCAAGGTGAATACCAATATATGTGAGTAATAACTACTCGATAATTATTATTTCTTCTTTTTCAGCTGCTCAGCTACGTAGTTAATTGCCAATACCAGAATAAGGATAAATCCCATTAAGACATTGGTGAGATATCTATTTAAGCCAAATATATTAAGACCACTAGAGATAATCTGGAGAATCATCGTAGCAAGAAGAGTTCCTAAGACTTTTCCTTCGCCACCACTAATATTAGTACCACCTAATACAGATGCTGCTACTGATTGAAGCAGATAAGAAGAACCATACGATTCTTTAGCAGAATTATATCTTGATGCCATGATAATTCCTGCCATTCCAGCAAGGAGTCCGGCTATCATATAGGTCTGAAACAATATTTTTTTTTACTTTAATGCCTGAAAACTCTGCAACTTTTGGGTTACATCCAATCATTACAATAGCTGAGCCCATCTTACTCTTTTCAAGTAAGACCCACATAAAGATGAGGACAACAATAAATATTATCATTGGAATAGGGATTCCAAATACTGCAGAATTTCCAATGTTTAGAAACATGAGAGGGAATCCAGAAATAGCTCCTCCCTTTGTAATATTTAAACTTATTCCTTCAAAAAGTGTAGCAGCTCCAAGTGTTGCAAGCATTGGAGTGACTCCAATATAAGAGACGACAAATCCATTAAACATTCCTAATACCACAGAGATTGCCAACATGACAAACACACCTATTACTACCGAAGCAACTGGCATATTGGTTGAGGTGAAATAGGTAGACATGGCAACACCACCAACTATCATAGAAAGAGTTGCTGTAAAGGTGAGAGAAAGATTAATTCCTCCTGTCATAATAATGAGCATCATTGAGAGAGATAGAATTCCAAATTCTGGAAGTTGGTAAGCAAGGGACTGTATGTTGTAATTGCTTAAAAACTTATTTGGAGAAAGAAAGGACATAAGAATAAATATGAGAATAAATATGACGAGGAGAATTCCCTCTTTGCTTGAAAATAAGTTTTTTATCTTAGACAGCATAGGTGCCTCCTTCCTCAACATCAACTCGAACTTTTTGTTTTTCGTCACGCTGTTTTTGAATCATATCTACACTTATTGAGGAAATAATAATGAAACCAACTATAATCTTTTGCCAGAAAGTAGGGATTCTCATGAGAATCATTCCATTATTAATCACACTAAAGAGAGAAACACCAATGAGTGTTCCAAATACAGATCCATAGCCACCTAACGTACTAGCACCTCCTAACACAACAGCTGCAATTACCTGCATTTCAAACCCAAGAAACGCATTAGGGTCAACTTGCCTCATAATTGAGGTGTGTGCCACGGCTGAAAGACCAATAATGAATCCTTCGATAGAATAGACAAATAGGATGATTCTTTTCGTTTTAAAGCCCATTCTTTCTGCTGAATCAATATTTCCACCAATGGCATAAATTCCTCGACCTACCACTGTATGCCTTAAAACAAACCATGTAAGAACAATGATAGGAATTAAAAAGACCACTTGAATTGGAATTCCTATAGCACGTCCATCACTAAGAATGTATGGGAACAGAAGAATTCTACCAAAATCGATGAATTTCTGAGGAATCCCTGTTATCCAGTTACCATTAGTTGTATATAGTACAACTCCTAAAATCATACTCATCGTGCCTAAAGTTGCTACAATCGGGGGTATTTTCAACATTGATATCAACAAACCATTTATGAGTCCCATCAAAATACCAGCAGCACATGCAATCAATACAATAACAAAGATATTTTCTGTGAAATGAACCAAGGCTTGACCTAATATCACATTAACTGCGGTTATGATTGATGCGACAGATACATCAATCCCACCAGTTAACAATATAAACAACATCCCCCATTGCCATCATGGCAAGAACTAGATTGCTTTTTAGCAGATCTAAAAAAATTTTCTGCTGATAAAAAAAGCAGGATTCACTATTGCTATAAATATTGAAATAACAATAAGAACAATAAGTAGTGGCAATTCTTTTACTTTCTTTAATCTATTCATCATATTCCTCATATCGCCTTACTCATGATGTCTTCTTGGTTGAGCCTTCACAATACATATTTGCAGTAACTCTACCGCGTCTCATTACAACAACTCGATCACAAATAGCAAGAATTTCTGGAAGTTCCGAAGATACTACAATGATACCTAAACCTGTTTCTGCAAGAGATCTGAGTAGTTTATGAATCTCAGCTTTTGCTCCAACATCTATTCCATTTGTGGGTTCATCAACTATTAAAATTTTGGGTTCTGTTGCAAGCCATTTTGCAATAACCACCCTTTGTTGATTCCCTCCAGAAAGTTTTGCAGCAAGAAGCTCAGGATTATTTGGACGAATTTCTAACTTTTTCATCCATGTGGCAACCATTTCATCTTGTTTGGTTGGATTAATTAGACCCATTCGGTTACTCAATACATCTAATAAAGTAAGTCCTAAGTTTTCTTTTGTAGATTTTCTTAGTACTAAACCCTCAGAAAGACGATTTTCGGGAACAAATGCTATTCCAGAATGCATTGCATCTGTAGGAGTCTTTATGATGATATCTTTTCCGTTTAGAAGGAGGGTTCCTTCATCAGCCGTGTTGAGCCCAAAGATTGATTTAACCACTTCTGTTCTTCCAGCTCCGACAAGTCCTGTAATACCTAATACTTCACCCTTGTGTAACGTAAAGTTCACATCTTTAAAGTTACCTTTCTTTGTTAGGCTTTTGACTTCTAGTAATGGTATATCGAGATGCCTTTTGGGATAGATAGTATAATTAATCTGTCTGCCTACCATCAGAGCAATAAGTTGATCATCATCTAATTCATTCTCATCGTATGTTCCAATAAATTTTCCATCTCGTAAAATCGAAAAACGATCAGAGACTGCGAATAATTCATCTAGTTTATGACTAATAAATAGCAATGAAATACCTTTTTCTTTTAAAACTGAACATAATATCAAAAAGCTTTTGAACTTCAGTATTAGAGAGTGATGAAGTTGGCTCATCCAGAATAAGTAATTTTGCATTATTAGCTAAGGCTCTTGCAATTGCTACAAGCTGCTGTCTAGCAACAGATAAATCACCAAGAAGGATATCGAGATCAACCTCTACTCCAAGTTGAGTAAGTGCATCTTTTGCTATCTTTCTCATTTCTTTATAGTCAACCAAACGCTTATTACGTTTTACATAACGTCCAAGTGTTATATTCTCTAATACCGACAAATTGGGAAAAAGAGAAAAGTCTTGGTAAATGACAACTATTCCATGGTGAAGTGATGTAAGAGGATCTAAATGAGTGAGAACTTCTCCTCCCATCTTTATTATACCATCTGGTTCTGGTTGGTATATTCCAGATAAAATTTTTATGAGAGTAGATTTCCCAGCACCGTTTTCTCCTATAAGAGCATGGATTTCTCCTTTGTTAATTGAAAATCCAACATTCTGTAGCGCTTTTACTCCCGGAAAGAATTTAGAAATATTTTCTATTTCTAATAGAGGGGCTTCCATATTACTATCTCCTATTTCTTCTATACTAATTATTAATGCGGTTCAAGCATAAAACAATTACCATAATCTCAATACTTCATAGAGTTTTTAGCTAATGATGTCTTTTTTTTAATTCATGCATGCCTATAATTTAGATTGTTTACTTTCATGTGTGAAATGACTATTTTGAAAAGACAAAGTGATAGAAAATTTAGCACAATTATATCAATAGTCATTCATTGCTTTTTTCTTCTCTTTTTCTAGTTCTTCATATAAGGGTTGAAGATTTTTGTTAGGATAGAAATGATGCGATTCTTTCTGTGCTGTAGACGTACGATATGCCTTTTCTCGACTTTCATACAAACCCAATGCTAGGGCTGCATTTATCCAAGCACCGAGGCTTGTAGTTTCTGTATTATGTGGTTGAATTACTTCTTTTTGTAATATATCTGACTGAATTTGATTAAATATTGCGGATTTTGCCATTCCTCCAGAGACCATCATCTCTTTTATAGGATGTGTGATTTCTTCAAAAATTGAAACATTCTCTTTAATCTCTAAAGCAATACCTTCTAATATTGCCCTTGCTACATCACCACGTGTAGTACTAAGAGTGAGGTGGACAATACTTCCTTTTGCTTCACTATTCCAGTAAGGAGAACCACTTCCTTTAAAGTGAGGCAATACAATAATCCCTTGTGCCCCAGGTGGAGAGAGGGCAACCTGCTCATCAAGTGAGGCAAATCAATACAGGAAGTACTATCTACACATAAAAGTTCTTTAAACCATCTGTACACACTCCCTGTAGAAATCATTCCACCCTCCATATGGTACAAACCTGAAATAGCACTAGGTGTACAAAAACTCTTCTGAGAGGATCAATTGAAGGTCTTTCTGTAAGACCTACTACATATGACCCAGTTCCTGTATTTGCTATCACTCGATGTTCGTTCAATAGTCCTGCACCTAAAGCAGCGCATTGCTGATCTCCTCCACTGCTTATAATTGGAACTCCTTCTTGAATACCAATTCGCAATGCTACTTCTTTTTGTAAAGACCCAACAATGCTACCAGGTGCAATAAGTTCACATAACTTCTTTTCTTCAATACCATAGAGCTCAAGGAGTTCTTGATCCCAATGCAGGGTATGAATATTTAGTAAACTCGTTCTTCCTGCGAACGAATAATCCGTTGCGAATACTCCACTTAGATGATGAATCATCAAATCTTGAACTCCTACCAGTTTGTACGTTTGTGAGTATATTTCTGGTAGGTTATGTCTAAACCAATTCATTTTCAAACTAGAAAAAATAGAAGATATTAAGGCTCCAGTTTTAGTGTTTATCGTATCAAGATAAGGAGTATATAGATCTATTAAATTGTCTGTACGCTTATCTTGCCACATAATGATGTTGTAAAGAGGTGTGCCCTCTTTATTAACAGGTAATACAGCAGAACGGAAACTAGTAAGAGCAATACCAAGGATTGTATGATTGTTTTGATTGACATAATTTGATGATGAAGTAAGGAGCTTTTCTAAACAGGAAATATATGAAAGACCATCTTGCTCAACTCTTCCATCACTATAAAGTATAGGTGGGTGGTGCTCACTATACATTTTAATGACAGCACCTGAGGAATCTATAATACTACAACGCATACTAGTTGTCCCAGTATCTACTATCAAAATAGTTTTCACAACGAACCTTCCCACTTTGATGAAACTCTTGTACATCTTTGGATAACACCCTAGACGTACACTATTAACTCACCTTATAATCAACAAAGAGAAAAGTCAAATTGATTTTTCTTTTGTTCTTTTTGATTTTTTTAATTTATACATGAGGATTTTATGGCAAACAACTCCATTGCAAATAACCGACATATGCAAATATTAGATTTCCTTGGTTCAAGAGGAAATATTACAGTAGACCAGTTAAGTGAGCTTCTTCACGTTTCCAAAGTAACTATTCGTAGAGATCTCGATTTCTTGAATAATAAACACCTCCTCGTGAGAACTCATGGTGGTGCGTCAATACTTCCCCACCAAGATATAAAGTTAGGTGATGAAGATTATGAAAAAAAAGATATAAAAAACGTACAAGAGAAAAGACGGATTGCTCTAAAATGTGCATCAATTATTCAAGAGCATGATATTCTCTTTATTAACAGTGGTACAACTACTCATTTTCTTCTGCAAACATTTACTAATAAACATGTTAAAGTTATTACAAATAATGCTGCTGCACTTGAGTCAACAATTGACAACAAACTTGAACTATTACTATTAGGTGGGCAATATTTAAAACATCCAAAATCTTTTGTTGGTGAATTCGCTATCAAAACACTTATGGATATGTATAGTACTCACACTATACTTGGAACAAATGGAATCAGCTTAGAAAAAGGATTAACTACAACGGTGTACCAAGAATGTAGCATCAACCAAGCTATGATAAAGAACACACATGGGAAAGTAATTGTTTTAGCAGATTCCTCAAAGCTTGGAAGAATCTCTAATTTTGTTTCAGCCCCTTTAGAATCTGTTGACATGTTAATTACTGACGACAAGTGTCCTCTTTCTTTCAAACATTCATTAGAACAACTTGGAATAGAAGTAATTATTGCCTAAAAGAACATAAAAGAACAAAAAGAAACCAATATTACTCACAAATAAACCAAAACAAAACAAATTTATCTTTTTTATTGTTGTTTTACTCAATACTTCATGGTACCATACTCATATCTTGTATTAAAACATACAAATGGAGGAAAGAGAAAATGAACAAAAAAAGAGGAATTTTTGTAATAGCAATGGTATTGATTGTTGGAACAATGCTTTTTGCTGCCGGTGCTCAAGAAACTACACAGGCACCTACAAAGACTGACGGGACATTTGATTGGAGACAATTTGATGGCACAACAGTTGTTTTTAATTATCCAAACCATGTGCATTACAATGCAATGGTCTCTTCTGGTGTCCTTGATGACTTCACCGCTCTCACAGGAATCAAAGTAGAATCAGATAGAATGCAATATATGAACATGCATGATGCCCAAATTCTTCAAATGAGCAAACCAAGAGGGGATTATGATATTGTAACTATGGTCGTTATGTGGAAATCAGAGTATGCAATGGCAGACCTAATTCGTCCACTTCAACCATACTTTGACAATCCTCGTCTAGCTGCACCTGACTACAACTTTGACGATCTTGTCCCAGCCTACGTAGAAGTAACAGGTATTGCTGGAGGAAAGAATATCTATAAAGATGGCCCTGGTGCTCAACTTTTTGGTCTTCCTTTTGGAGCAGAAACAAGCTTTATGATTTATAGAAAAGATTTATTTGACCAGTATAATATCAAAGTACCTACAACCTATGCAGAAATTGAAAGTGCAGCAAAATTCTTTGCAGAAAATGTTCCTGGTGTATATGGTCTTACAATGAGAGCAGCTAGTGGTCACCATGCAACACATGGATGGCTCCTTCATGCTTCTCCTATGGGAGCAACTGTATTTGACGAGAATTGGGAACCAGCTTTCACAAGCAAAGAATCAATTGAAACTATCGAATTCATGAAAAAAATGATTGAATATGGACCTCCTGGAATGGAAGGATTTACACAGGATGAAGAATTTGCTGCCTTCTTACAGGGAGATGCTGCAATGTATCTTGATGCAAGTGTATTTGCTGGACCAGTTAAAGATCCTGCTAAATCAAGAGTATATGACAAAATTGGATTTGCGCCACATCCAAAAGCAAAAACAAACTTATCAGAAACAGGTGGATTTGGTCTTGGAATTCCTACCAATGCTCGAAACCCAGAAGCCGCCTTCTTACTCATCCAATATCTTACACTTCCAGAAGTAGAGAGAAAGATTGTTATGGCAGGTGGTGCTCCATTTAGAATGTCTACTGTAGAAGATGCATCTTTATATGATACATACCCAGAATTTGAAGTACTTGCAAAACAACTTGAGTTTGCTAATGCTGACTGGAGACCAATAATTCCAGAATGGGGCGAAATCAACAACGCTCTTGGTATTGCAATTAACCAAGGCCTCACAGGGGCAAAGACTCCTCAACAAGCTATGGAAGATGTCGTTGAACCTATTAGAAACATCATGGTTCGAGCTGGTTACATTAAATAAAAGTATGAGAAAAGGTAGGCGGATACATAAAGAGTATTCGCCTACTCATTATGGGGAGAGAGAAAGAAATGAGGAAAAGTGTAATCCCAGGTAGAAAAAATAGTGCCTACCTTTTTTTAGCACCAGCTACAATCATTTTATTAGTTGTGTTACTTGTACCGATTTTTAATAGTATACGACTTAGCTTCTTTGAATGGTCTTTAAGAGGAATGTTCAAGCCCGCAACATTTATAGGTCTAAGAAACTATAAAGAGTTATTTGTAAGTGAAAACTTTCTATCTAGCGTAAAAGTAACCATCACCTTTAGTTTAAGTGTTGTAAGTATTGAATTACTTCTTGGAACAATTTTTGCTCTGCTACTTGAGGGCGATTTCAAAGGGATGAGACTTTTTAGAACACTCTATGTTCTTCCTATCATGGTAGCGCCTGTTGTTGTTGGTATCATGTGGCGTTTCATGTATCACCCATCATACGGAAAAATTAATTTCTTTTTATCAAAATTTGGAATCGATCCAGTTGGATGGTTATCTAATCCTGACATCGCCCTTATTTCTGTTATTATTGCAGATGTGTGGCAATGGTTTCCTTTTGTATTCCTTTTAGTTCTAGCAGGACTTCAGGGGGTGCCAAAAGATATCTTAGAGGCCTCACGAGTTGATGGATCTTCATACTGGCAATCTCTTATTCATGTTAAATTACCATATATTGCCTCTGTTTTAGGTCTTACTGCAATTTTACGAATGATTGATTCATTTAGATCCCTTGTTGTCATTTACAACATGACAGGAGGAGGTCCTGGAGTTCGAACAGAAGTCCTGTCTCTTCATATGTACAAAACAGCATTTACGAGTCAACGATTGGGACTTGCATCTGCCGTTTCCGTCCTTTTGCTTCTCATTATAGTGTTATTTGCAATTGTACTAATCGCAAAATCTATTCGACAAGAGGAGAGATAACCATGGATGTAAGTACAAAAAAACATATAAGTATAACAATTAAATATATTCTTATAGCACTTGCTGCTGTAATAATCTTATTCCCAATTTATGAGATGATTTCTACTTCTCTTAAACTTCCTGTAGATGCTTTTGTCATTCCTCCTGTTTGGTTTTTACACCAACAATCATCAATTACAAAGCAGTTCTATTTGATTCAAACTTTTTTAGATTCTTCACAAATAGTGTCATTGTTGCCTTGACTTCAACAATTCTAAGCGTTGGGCTTGGTGCACTAGCAGCATATCCTCTAGCAAGATGGCGGTTTGGTGGAAAGAAAACAATGATAATAGGAGTATTACTTCTTCGGATGATTCCAGAAGCAATTCTTGCTGTTCCATTATTTGTGTTATTCAATTCTTTTGGAACAGTTAATGGAAGACTTGCTCTCATTATTGTTTATACTGCCATAAACCTTCCTTTCAATATCTGGGTAATCAGGACATTCATTATGGACTTACCATACGAACTTGAAGAATCGGCAATTATTGATGGTTGTACTGACTTCAAAGTCTTCACGAAAATAGTCCTCCCCTTGATAGGGCCTGGAATGTCGGTTGCTGGAATCTTCACTTTCAGAATGGCTTGGAATGAATTCATTCTCTCTCTTGTATTAACAGACCGTTTTACACGAACACTTCCGGTAGCTGTATCTCTTTTTCTCACCGATACAGGTACTGAGTGGGGAAAGATTACCGCTATTGCTACAATTATTGCAGTCCCCGCATTCATATTTACTTTCGGTGCTGCAAAATCACTCATAATGGGTCTCACAGCAGGGGCTGTTAAAGGATAAATAATAATATAAATGATAAGGAGTTCGTATGAGCAAAGTAGATGAAATATCAAGAGAATCTTGGATTCTTAGTACATTCCCAGAATGGGGTACGTGGTTAAACGAAGAAATTGAACAAGAAGTTGTAAAGCCAGGAACATTTGCTATGTGGTGGTTAGGCTGTACAGGAATTTGGGTAAAGAGTGAAGGAAATGCTAATCTATGCATAGACCTCTGGGTTGGCTCAGGGAAACGGACAAAGAAAAATCCATTTATAGGACCTCAGCATCAAATGGCAAGGATGGCAGGCAACAAGACGTTGCAACCGAACTTAAGGACAAGTGTATTTGTCCTTGATCCATTTGCAATTAAAGAAGTAGATGCAATTATCTCAACGCATATGCACAATGACCATATGGATGCAAACCTTGCAGCAGCTGTGTTAAAGAATTGTGACCCTTCAGTCCCTTTTATTGGTCCAGCAGCTTGTGTAGATATGTGGTTAAGTTGGGGCGTTCCAGAATCTCGATGTATCACTGTAAAACCTGGAGATGTTGTAAAGATTAAAGATGTAGAACTTATTGCAGTAGAATCATTCGACAGAACAGCTTTGATTACCTCACCTCCTGATGGCGATATCAGAGGAAAACTTCCAGATGATATGGACTACAGAGCTGTTAATTACATTGTAAGCACTCCAGGAGGGAATCTATATCATAGTGGAGACTCTCATTATTCCAATATGTATGCAAAACATGGAAATGAACATACCATTGATGTTGCACTTGGTTCTTATGGAGAAAACCCAAGAGGCATTACAGATAAAATGACCTCTTGCGATATTCTTCGAATGGGTGAAGCACTCAACACTAAAGTAGTTATTCCATTTCATCATGATATCTGGTCAAACTTCCAGGCAGATCCAAGAGAAATTACCGTTTTATTTGATATGAAAAAAGATAGATTACAATATAAATTCAACCCATTTATTTGGCAGGTTGGTGGAAAGTTTATCTATCCAGATGACAAAGATAAAAGAGAGTATCATTATCCTAGAGGATTTGATGATTGTTTCACAGTTGAAACAAATCTTCCATATCCTTCATTTCTATAAAAATAAGAATTGAGAGAACACATATGACTATTGAAAAGAAAACATTAGATACGATGGACCGCTGCTATGCAGTTGCCGCCTTTAAAGTAGATGGAAGATTACAACTCTTTTATGCCTCAGAAGGACATGGTCCATGTTACATGTATGATGCTCAGTCCTTAGAAAGAAAGGTCGTATGGGAAGAACCTGGTGGCACAATGTGTATTGTACCATTAGAGAATACAGATGGCGATTTCCTTGCTGTACAAAATTTCTTCCCTACCTTTCAATCTGAAAAGAGTACAATAGTGTATGGGCATTACAATAAAGAACACGATACATGGGAGATTAAGACTCTCTTTAACCTTCCATTTATTCATCGCTTTGACGTGTTGCACACTCCTCATGGACGTTACTTGATTGCATGTACCCTTGCAACTTCGAAAAAAAGAAAAGGAAGATTGGTCAGACCCGGGTAAAGTGTATGTAGCACATCTTCCTGATGATCTCACAAAAGAAATCTCTCTTTCAGTAATCCTTGATGGTCTCGTTAAAAACCATGGATACTCAAGAATCTATCTAGATGATAACACCCCAGCTTCTTTAGTTGCCTGTGAAAGTGGAATCTATAAAATTATTCCTCCGGCCTTTGTTAATGACTCTTGGAACGTCACACACATAAAGAAAGAAGAGACAAGTGATGTTTGTATGCTAGATATTGATGGAGATGGAAAGAATGAAATTGCAACAATTGAAGGATTTCATGGCTCTGTTTTAAAGATCTACAAAGAAGAAAAAGATGGTTATCGTGAACTCTACAAGTGTGCAAGAACAATGAACTTCATCCATGCTATATGGTCAGGAAATCTAAGAGGTATTCCGACAATGATTTTGGGTATCGTCGGCATGCACTTGAACTTTTTTAGTCCAATATGACAAAGAAAATCATGAATTTAAAGAATATACAGTAGATATTGGGACAGGACCAAGCAATGTAACGGTTGTCAATGGTGATGAATATGATATGATACTCTCATCATCTCGTCACATAGGAGAAGCAACAGTATATTATGTTTACGACTAACTCTTTTACACTTGGATTATATGAAAAATCGATGCCGGACACACTATCTCTCATTCAAAAACTTATCAAAGCTAAACAAGTTGGATATGATTTCTTAGAAATGAGTATCGATGAAACCGATTATAGGCTATCGCGACTTGATTATTCGCACAACGAAAAAATACAGTTAAGAAATGAAATCACAAGCACAGATTTCTCTATTGGCTCTATTTGCCTATCAGGCCATAGGAAATTCCCTCTTGGAAGTCTTGATAAAAAGATAAGAACAACATCTCTAGATATCATGAAAAAGGCTGTTGATATTGCCGGATTCTTAGGAATTCCTATCATTCAGCTAGCTGGATATGATGTATATTATGAAGAATCAACAGAAAAAACAAAAGAGTTGTTTGTAGAAAACTTAGCTATCTCAACTCAAATTGCAGCCCGCTCTGGAATTTTATTAGGGTTTGAAACAATGGAAACTCCATTTATGAACTCTGTTACTAAAGCTCTTCACTATGTCTCACTTATTAACTCCCCTTACCTTCAGATCTACCAGATTTAGGAAATATTGTGAATGCAGCTGATGGAAGCAACAGTAGTGCAAAACAGGATCTTATTAATGGAAAGGGACATCTCATTGCAACTCATATAAAAGAGAGTGTACCTGGTAAATATAGAGAAATACCATATGGAACAGGGCATGTAGATTTCCCTCTTCTTCTTGAGACCTGCTGGAAATTAGGAGTTCGCCGGTTTGTTACTGAATTTTGGCATAATAGTAGTTCAGATTGGGAAAAACAGCTCACTACATCTTTTGAATATATAAATAACATATTTTTTCATGAAAAGAGAGAATCATAACTGAAATTCTCCTCTCATTTGAGCTCTAATAGTAGTTACTTGCAACTAAAAGACTAGACTAACAATGCGTGACAAATGCAACAAAAAAAATATTCTCCATATGCTATACTATTCATAAGAATATTCTGATGTTTTATAGCATAAGGAGGATAGTTATGCATATTAAAGTAAAAAACAATGTTGACTGGGTCGGCTTTATTGACACAGAACTCAGACAATTTCATGGAAGTGATTATTCTACACATAAAGGATCTACCTATAACTCATACCTTATTAGAGAAGAAAAAAACATTCTCATTGATACTGTTTACCGTCCTTATAGTGAAATATTTGTAAAAACCTGATGAGTGAGATAGACCTACATGCTATTGATGCAATTGTTATTAACCACGGGGAAGTAGACCACAGTGGTGCTCTTCCTCGATTGATGGAATATATTCCAGAGACACCTATCTATTGTACTCAAAAGGCAATAGATTCTCTTTCAGGACAATACCATCAAAAGTGGAACTTCCATCCTGTTAAAACAGGTGATACATTAGATATTGGAAATGGGAAAGTCCTTACCTTTGTTGAAATGACAATGCTTCACTGGCCAGATAGTATGGCAACCTATCTAAATAAGGATAATATCCTTTTTTCAAATGATGCTTTTGGACAACACTATGCTACTAATGGCCTTTTCAACGATCTAAGTGACAAGTGTACGTTAGATTATGAATCTTTAAAATACTATGCGAACATCTTAACGCCTTTCAATATCTTATTAAAACGAAAATTAGAACAAATTATATCTCTCAATCTTCCAATAGATATCATCGCCACAAGTCATGGCGTTATCTGGAGAGATAATCCTATGCAGATTGTTGAAAAATACAGTGCGTGGTGTGACGAATACCAAGAAAATCAAATTACTGTTGTCTATGACACAATGTGGGAAGGAACTCGTCTCTTAGCAGATGAAATTGCTAGTGGAATCACTGAAGTAGACAAGGATGTTACCGTAAAAGTCTACAATATCGCAAAGACTGATAAAAATGATGTGATTACTGAAATATTTAGATCTAAAATGGTTATAGCCGGATCTCCTACTGTTGGAAATGATATGCTTAGTAGCATGGCTGGCTTCCTTCACTTTCTCAAAGAATTAAAGATGAAAAAGAAAAAAGCCGCTACATTTGGCTGTTATGGCTGGACAGGAGAAGCTTCTGATAAAATGGGCGACTATTTAGAGAAAGCTGGGTATACAATTCCTATTAAGCCATTGAAAAATAAATGGAACCCAGATGTAGAGGGTCTACTAAAGGCCAGAGAATTTGGAAAACAACTTGCTAACAGCTAAATTTAATATTGATTAATATGAATCAACGCTGGATCTCTTTTATCAACATTGTGGTATTCTTCTTGAGGATACCCCAATGATATCACTGAAAAGGGAAGTATATGTGAGGGTAATGAGCACATCCTGGAGACTTCCTCCATCCTCTCCTCATTAGGATATAGACCAAGCCAACACCCTCCTAACCCCTTATCAGTTAATTCTAATAGGATGTTTTGGGTAGCAGCAGAAAGATCTTGTTCCCACTTGGGGTACTTTTTAACAGTTTTAGTAGTGTCAAGAAGAACAACTATCAAGGCAGGAGCATCTTTAGCAAATGTTGCGTAAGGGCTAAAGGTTGAGACAAGTGAAATGATCTCTTTATCATCAATAATAAGAAATTCCCATGGTTTGGCATTGTGGGCAGATGGAGCCTGCATTCCTGCATAACAAAGGTGTGATAATAATTCTCTATCAACTTTAATCGACAGATACTTTCTAATACTTTTTCTTTTAAATATTGCATTCATACCTAAACATTATCATAGGTAGAAAAAGAAAGCAAAAAAAACCCAGTAAGAAACATCTTACTAGGGTTATATTTAGGACATTATAAGAAAATAATTACATACAAGAAAAAAGAGAATGCATAGTATCTAGAAAAAGTTAGCACTCTTTCCCCAATCATAATCAATCTCTCTAAGCTCATCACGAGAAGGCATCGGATAAAATAGAATACCGTTCTCTCTAGCAATATAGAAACCATTATCAATAATTTGATACGTGAATTTTTGATCAAAGGAACGGTCTACTGTTTTAGTGATCTTATTTTCATCATTTCTTACGGTTGTAATACAATCTTTTAAGTGGTCAAGGTCTCTCTCATACATGCTTCCAATATTACCAGTATCCTCTTTCTCATCAAAATCAATGATGCTCATATCATTGAATATAATTGCAGGAACTGTAATTTTCTTTGTTCCATCATTAATAATATAATTTGCTAACATCTTGGGTTCCAAAGAACTCACAACAAATGGATGAACAGGACAATGTTCTTTATAAAGTCCATAACCTCTCCAGTTGTTAGGCGTTGTATAAGGAGCAGCCTCTAAACAAAGAGACGAACCATCTTTATTTACTAAGTAAATATTCTTATACTGTTCAAGAGGAATGTGCTCAATCACTCTGTAAATCGATAGGTAGAGCGAATGTTTCACCTCTCCACTTGCATGCGTCACACATTTTGCTTTGGCATACTCCCAATCAAAATAATCACCGAATTCTCCTTTTACCTCGACAAACATGAGGCGTTCAGCAGAGCCTTTCTTTGAACCTCTAGCCATATAAGAACCAAACGCTTTTGGTTCTAATTGACTAGCAATGAGAGCTTCAATTGGTGAAAAGACTACATAGTAATAATTCATACGCACACTCCTTTTGTTTAACTCATGAGCAGTGAAAACAAGTTATATTTACTAAAAATCGAAACAGCTATCAATGAAACAATTGCCATAATTTTTATAAGGATATCGAGAGATGGGCCAACAGTATCTTTTAAAGGATCACCTACAGTGTCTCCAACAACAGCAGCTTTATGAGCATCAGAACCTTTTTCCACCGAAGTGTCCATTTTCTACATACTTCTTCCCATTATCCCATGCTCCACCAGCATTTGCTGTATAAAGAGCAAGCATTACTGAAGAAAGGGTTGTTCCAATTAACAATCCACCAACAAATTCAGCGCCAAAGAGAAATCCTGTTACAAGAGGAGTTAACACAGCAATAAAAGCTGGAACCTTCATCTCAGACAGAGCACCTGCACTACTAATACTTATGCAAGTTTTGTAATCTGGAAGACTTGTCCCTAATATAATTCCAGGATCCGCTTTAAACTGTCTTCTTACTTCTTGAACCATCTTTCGAGCAGCATTACCAACAGCTTTGATTAATATTCCACTGAATAGGTAAGGAAGTGCTCCCCCTACTAAAGCCCCAACGAGGGTAAGTGGATTTACCATGTTCAAAATCATGTCAGCTCCATGAACAGCATTTTCACCAGCTTGAGCATAAAGATAAGAAGAAAAAAGAGAAAGAGCAGCAAGGGTTGCTGAACCAATCGCAAATCCTTTTCCAATAGCAGCAGTTGTATTTCCTACAGCATCCAACTCATCGGTAATACCACGAACATCTGGATGAAGTTTTGCCATTTCACTAATTCCACCTGCATTGTCAGCAATTGGTCCGTACGTATCAACAGAAACAGTTACAGTAACAAAGCTAAGCATTCCAATAGCTGCCATAGCGACACCATAAAGACCAGCTGTTATGTTAGCAGCAATAATAGCAACTCCTAAGATCATTACTGGTCCAATAACAGAAATCATTCCAACACTCATTCCTTCTGTAATGGTAAGGGCGGCACCCTCTACACTACTTGCAGCAATTTTCTGCGTTGGCTTAAAATCATAACTTGTGTAATACTCAGCAATTTGTCCAATGACAATTCCACTTACAATACCAAGAACAGCACATACCCAAGGAGAGAATGCTCCAAGAGCAAATCCAATTGTGTCTAAAGCTTCACCTTTAAATACAAAATATGAGATAAACCCAGAAGAAATAATGGTTAAGCCTGCTCCAACAAATGTTGCAGCATTAAGTTCTTTATGTGGATTAGAAGACACTTTTTTTACAAGTAAATAGAGAATTCCTGCCATTGATGAGAGAATACCAACAGCGGCAACAAGAAGTGGAACATAAATAAGTTTAGCAACAAGGCTTGCATCAATTCCTCCTCTAGAGAAATAGATATAAGCTGCGAGAATCATTGCAGATACTAATGCACCTACATAGCTTTCTAACAAGTCAGAACCAAGACCAGCAACATCCCCAACGTTATCTCCAACGTTATCAGCAATAGTAGCTGGGTTTCTTGGGTCATCCTCAGGAATACCGGCTTCAGTTTTTCCTACTAAGTCAGCTCCCATATCGGCAGCCTTGGTATAGATACCACCTCCAACACGGTTAAACATTGCTATAATAGAACAACCTAAAGCGTAGGCACTTATTGTCATTGTAAAAGGAATATCACTAATTCCAAGCCAGTTAGTGTGAAATTCAAGATTTTCTGGGGAAACTTGTTTTAAAAGAACACCAAAGACTAAGTACACAATGGCAAGTCCAAGAAGGGCAAATCCACCAACAGAGAGACCCATAACAGACCCACCCCTAAAAGCTACACGTAAAGTTTTCCTAGGCTTTTAGTATTACGGGCTTCATTAGAAACTCTTACATTACTAATTGTGGCAATATTCATTCCAATCCACCCTGCACTGGCACTCATTAAAGCACCAAACACAAATGCTGCGGCACTAGAAGGAGATACAACAAATGCCCAGAAGAATTGCAATAAAAATAACAACTTTTAAAATCACGGTATATTCAAGAACCAAGAAAGCTTTAGCCCCTTCTTGAATCGCAGCCGCAATTTGCTGCATTTCTGGCGTTCCCGGATCTTTTCTCTTTACCCCATAATAGTTGATTGCGGCAAAGGCTAAGGCAGCAATAGCTGCAATGATAATAAATCCTATCATATGACTCCCTCTTTAAAAATAAGTGTAATCTACAATGTGCGAGATATCAAACAAGATATTTGGCCCATAATAATATTCAATCAAAATCTATATCATATTTTTTACATAAACTCCACCGATTGTCAGAAATATTTTGTATCTAATTGTATCTATTATATTGGATAACTTCTTTTTACCTAAAAATAATTTCATAACATTGAAATTTACAGAAATATTCCACCTTTTTGACCTAGGTCAAATTCTTTTATCTCTCTTCTCATTACTCTAGGCACATAAGGAAGGATTATATGAAAGAAATTATTATTCAGTTAGAGACATTAAGCTGTCCAACATGTGCCACAAAAATTGAGAGCGCATTAAGAAGAACCAAAGGAGTTAAAGACCCTGAGGTGCTATTTAACTCTTCTAGAGTTCGCCTCACTTTTGATTCAACAACTATTGAGATTGAAGAAATTAAAAAAGTACTATCTGCTCTCGGCTTCACACCAATATCGGTAAAAGAGAAAAACTAATGAAAAAGAAACAATCAATAATAGTTGTTAGCATGTTGGTAGGGATTTCTTTTATATTATATAAAACAATATCGTATCACCCTGTTACTGTCATCTTGATGTTACTTTCTACAGCAATTGCAGGTTTACCAATTCTCTACAGAGCTATTAGAGCACTTCGATATGGAATCGTTGGCATTGATGCTCTTGTATCAATTGCAGTAGTAGGTGCCATAATTATTGGGGAATATTATGAAGCAAGTGCTGTTACATTTCTGTTTCTTTTAGGAGAATATCTTGAAAGCAGAACTCTTGAAAAGACAAGATCTTCCATTACCTCAATTATGGCACTTGCTCCAATCAGAGCTAGAATACTTATTGACGGAAAGGAGAAGGTTGTATCACCTGAAGAAGTCGAAAAAGGGATGACTCTTATTATAAAACCTGGAGAAAGAGTAGCCGTTGATGGTGTTGTCCTTAGTGGAAAAGCATACGTTGACGCTTCTTCTATTACAGGAGAACCTATACCAGAATCAAAAGAAGAGGGGCAAGAAATATATAGTGGTTCCATTCTTACTTCAGGATACCTTATCATTAAGGCAACAAAAGTTGGAGAAGAGACAACATTCGCAAAAATTCTCCATCTTGTAGAAGAAGCACAGGATGCAAAAGCACCCACTCAAAAATTTATTGAAAAATTCTCCCGTTACTATACTCCTATTATTATTCTATCAAGCATTATAACCTATATAATAACTCGAGATGTTCATATCAGCCTGACATTACTCGTAATTTCTTGTCCAGGTGCACTTGTTATCTCTGTTCCTGTATCGATGGTCGCTGCAATAGGAACAAGTGCAAAACTGGGAATATTAGTGAAAGGAGGAGATATCATAGAAAGACTCGCTCGCATAGACACTATAGCTTTTGATAAAACAGGGACTCTAACCATAGGTAGTCCTAGAGTACATACAATACATACTTACACAGTAGATGAAAAGGAACTATTAACTATAGCTGCTATTGGTGAAACATATTCAGAACATCCTTTTAGTAAGGCAATCATCGAAAAAGCACATGAATTTAAGATCCACACTGAGGAAAAACCTCTGAATCCTCAATATATTCAAGGTAAAGGAATTGTATTTACTCACAACAAAGAAACATATTACATGGGAAATGTTGCATTATTTGAACAATATGCAATAGATGTATCATCAATATATAAAGATATAAAAACCGATGGAAGTGTAGTAATTATTGGGACAAATAAACTTCTCCTTGGACTCATATTAATCAGTGATAATGTCCGACCTGAAGCAAAAAAAGATCATTGAAGAACTTGAAACCATGGGGATAAAAAAGACGATTATGCTTACTGGAGATAATACTCACACAGCAAAAAATATTGCACACGAACTAGGAATTTCTCAATTCAGAGCAGAGCTCTTACCAGAAGATAAAGTAAATGAAATAAAAAAGATCCAACAAAGTGGGAAAAGGGTTGCTCTAGTAGGTGATGGAATAAACGACGCCCCTTCCCTAGCGTTAGCAGATGTGGGTATTGCAATAGGAAATGGTTCTAATGATGTTGCTATGGAAACAGCTGATGTTATTTTGCTTGCTTCATCACTACATTCTCTTGTACATGCAATCGATATTAGCCGAAAAGCATCAAGGAATATGAAACAGAATATCTATTTTGCTATAGCAGTAGCTATTACTCTATTGTTTGGTGTCTTGTTCTCAGGTATCACCCTTTCAATTGGGATGCTTGCTCATGAAGTTTCCGTATTGTTAGTAATTCTTAATGCTATGCGAATTATGAGGTATTCGAAACAGAAAAAGAAGATTATGTTAGAAAAGTAAGGAGATATGTATTTATGGAATGTAATCATCACAGTTGCCTTCACATTGTTCCATTATTCCAACAACTCGACAATACACAGATGGAGGCTATTACTCGAATATCTAAAGAGAAGCATTATAAGAACACAGAGATTATTTATCATGCGGGAGATGAGTGTGGGCCCCTTTTAGTTGTTAATACAGGAAAAGTGAAAATTTATCGCCTTGATACCAATGGAGAAGAACTCGTGATGAGGATTCTATTACCTGGAGATTTTACCAATGAACTATCACTATTTAGTACAGAGCCTGTTCAAGATTTTGCTCAAGCTATAGGAGATTGTTCCATTTGCATTATTGATGGGAAAATGATGAATTCATTAATGGAAGAGTATCCATCAATTGCATTAAAGATTACACAAGAATTAACAAGACGACTCATTGAAAGAGATACAACCCTCCACAGCGTAGTGAAAGGAAGTGTAGAACAGCGTATTGCAAACTATTTTATAGAACTAATGAAACAACAACTTTCCAATCAGATTCAACTTCCCGTCTCAAAAGGAACCGTTGCATCTCTTCTTGCAATGAGCCAAGAAACATTTAGTAGAAAAATAAAACTATTTCAAGAAAAGGGTATCATCAAGATTGAGAAGAATAGAAGAATAATAATACTAGATAAGGATGCCCTATTTGAAGAATCGTTAATGTAGTGTTCTCTAATCTATGTATAATAGATAACAATTGTATCATTGTTCCTAATTTATTTCAGAACATAAAGAATCATTTCTCATCGTAATAATTACATAAAACTATGGAGAATGAATTCCCTGCAATATTTCTCGCCTTCTGCTACGAGATCAAATGAGGCAGAAGTAATATTCCAATCAAGAAGGAGACCTCTCATTGCTCGATTAAAGAATGTTGCTAGTATTGTTGCATCAAGTGTTGAATGAATCTCTCCATTTTCTAGTCCTTCTTTCATAATTCGTTCTACGAATGTATGCCAGAACCGCTTGTTATCTATAATAACTTTATCACTTCCTTCTTGTGATACTTGATTTGCATAAAGTATTTTTAATAAATCAACACCAATAGAATCTCTTACATATTCCATTTGCTTATGAGTAAATTGAAACAGCCGTTCACTTGCACTTTCATAAGAGAGTATTTCTTCTTCAATGCTTTTATAGAATGAGTCTATTAACCAAAACTCTTGAACGATAATATCGCTCTTTGTAGAAAAATAGGTATAAAAACTCCCTTTCGCGATCCCTGCATGACGAGTAATATCTTCTATTGTGACATTATAGAATCCTTTATCTTTAAAAAGAGTAAGGGCACTTTGAAAAATCTGTTCTTTTGTCTTCTCACCTTTTGTCTGTTTTCTTTTCATATTTTCAATAATTTTTCCTGGATTCATAATCATTAGAGGATCAAAGGCTTTTTTCAGTGTAATACATAACTCGTATTCTGATTTCTCCATAGTATCTTTTAAAAATACTTTTCTCTTCAATCCAATTCCATGCTCTCCGCTTATTTTACCACCTAAAGAATAGACAATAAAATGATAAAGTTCCTTAAGAACCAATGGTTCTACTTTATTCCAATATTCCATCGAATCCTCGGGTCTTTTAATCACTGTTGCGTGAAGATTCCCGTCCCTGCATGCCCATAACATACTATCTTCACATGGTGAGCTTTACTCAATCTCTCTAGTTCTGGAAGGACCTTTGCTATTGAGCCAATCGGTACAACAATATCTTCAAGACTTTGAATAGGAGAGTAAATCTTAATTGCCTCAGCAATATTTCGTCTCACTGCCCAAATACGCTCTTGAGTATAAAAATCCTCAGCTATATAGACTTCAATGGCGCCATTGTCTTCACATAACTGCCCAACCCTTAAGAGCTCGCTTTCTACTGTGGATTCATCTGTTCCATCAATCTCAATAAGAAGCATCGCACCAACACCATCAGTTGGAAGGCTTTCATTCAAATACTCACAAGACATTTCAATTGATGCCTGGTCCATGAACTCAATGCTTGTTGGGATTATCCCTTCTCTCATAATAAGCGAGACCACACTAATAGCTTGTTCGGCAGTAGCAAAAGGAACAAGCAAATCTGATTTAGCTTGAGGAAGTCCAAGAAGTTTAATAGTAGCCTCTGTGATAATTCCAAGTGTTCCTTCGCTTCCTATATACAGTTGTTTTAAATCATACCCACTCACATCTTTTGTTACTTTTCCTCCTAAATGAATAATCTCTCCACTAGGAGTTACAACGGTGAGAGCAAGAACATATCTTCCAGTCACTCCATATTTTACGGCTCTTCCACCACCAGCATTCTCTGCAATATTTCCACCTAAGAAACAAGTTTCTAAACTCATAGGATAGCCAGCAAAGAACAGACCTTCTTTTTTCAATTGTTCATTCAAATCATTGGTAATAACACCAGCTTCACTTGTAACAGCTAAATTCTCTTTATCGATTTCAAGAATTCGATTCATCCTTTCAACAGATAGAACGATACCTCCATACACTGGGATAGCACCACCACTCAATCCTGATCCTGCTCCTCTAGGAGTCACTGGAATTACATATTTGGTTGCAATACGCATAATCATTGCAACCTGTTCAGTACTCTCTGGTGTTACTACAACTTCAGGCATATGAGCGTAGTGTTCAATGTTGGTTTCATCGTGAGAGTACATCTCCATTTTCTCATAATCTATTGTTACATTGTATGGTCCAAGAGCGACTATTAGTTCATCAACAATTTCCTTTGTTACTTGATTATACTCAACCATTATGAATCTCTCCTTTGAGTAAGTTGTTTCTTCAATTCTTCAATAATCATGAATAAATCTCCAACGAGAGCAACATCAGATATTTGAATAATCGGTTCATTTTTGTCACTATTGATTGAGATGATGTGGCTTGAGGTTTTTATCCCAGCAAGATGTTGTACAGCTCCACTAATACCAACAGCCATATAAAGTTCTGGAGAAATAGTCTTTCCAGATAATCCTACTTGATGAGAATACCCAATCCATCCTCTATCTACGGCTTCTCTTGAAGCACCGACCTTTGCATCAAGGAGATGAGCAAGTTGATGTATTAATTGGAAATTATCTTTCTTCTTTAGCCCTTTACCTCCTGATACTACCAATGCTGCTTCTTCAATAGCACTATCTTCATCAAGGAGCTCTTCAACATGTAGGATTTCTGCCTTTGAGAATTCAAAAGATGTAGTAATATCTACTTTTTTAATCTCTCCTATTCTTGAATTATCTCGTTCTAGAGGTTTTTTTGATTTTGGCCTCACTGTCGCCATTTGGGGTTTGTGGTGTGGGCTTTTTATAGTAGCCATAATATTTCCACCAATCGCAGGTCTTGTTTGCAGTAATAGCCCACTCTCTTTTTCAATCGCTAAACCTGTACAATCTGCAGTAAGTCCTGCGTTAATCTTCACTGCAAGGTAAGGCATTATTGTTCTTCCTGTTGTCGTAGCAGAAGCTAAAAATATTTGAGGTTTTTCTTCTTTTACCAACTGTTCAAGAACATGAGAATAGGTGAGACATTCAACATATCTAAATTCTTCAGATTCGACATAAAGAACAGCATCTGCTCCCATAGCGATGAGAGTTTCTAGCTCAAAAGAATCTGTATGAGGAGAAAGTAAGAGAGCTACAAGATTTTTATCTAGTTCGTCAGCTAATGACCTTCCCCAACTAAGGAGTTCGTACGAAACTTCTTTAATTACTCCATTATTATGTTCTGCTAAAATCCACACATCATTCATACTACACTCTCTTTTTTAGTAAATCATGGTTACTTAGGTAATCTATGAGAGAGGAGACTCCCTTCACAACAGATTCGCCCTCTGAGGCTTCAATGATAATAGGAGTTCTTCCCACCTTAGTTGTTTCAACTTTCACAACTCGTGTAGGAGATCCTTTTAGACCAAGATAAGAAGCAACAAGGTCTAGGTCCTTTTCTCCCCATACAGGAATACTTGTATTCATAGCTCTTTTCTTCCCTTTTAAGGTTGCTAGTCTCACATAAGCAATCTCCTTAAGGACAGTAATAACACATGGGAAAGGAAGCTTAAGAGTTTGATATCCTTCTTCAATTAACCGTTTTACAATGATAGACTCATCCTGAATTTCTTTTATATGAGAGGTATAGGTAGAAACAGGAAGATTCAGCCAACTGGCAATTTCAGGACCGACCTGTCCTGTATCACCATCAGTTGCCCTCTCTCCTGCAATAATGAGATCTACTTTTCCTAGTTTCTTGATTGCAACAGATAATGTGTAGGAAGTAGACCAAGTATCTGCTCCTGCAAAAGCTTTATCACTTATGTGAATAGCATCATCACAGCCCATCGCAATGGCCTCTTTTAACACCTTAATGGCATTAGGCGGTCCCATTGAGATTGCAACTACTTTTGCATCTCTTTTTTTCTTTTAATCTGTAGAGCTGTTTCAATAGCATATAAATCAAGTGGATTTAAAATAGCTTTTGAACTGCTTCGTACCATAACCCCAGTAATAGGGTCAAGTGCGACATTACTTGTTTCAGGCACCTGTTTGACAGGAACGACAATAACCATATATTCCCCCATCTATCTATAGTTAGTAAGAATAGAGCATGAAATGGGGCCCGTCAACAAAAAAATGACCGCAGTCACTTTTTATTCATTGCTAATATGAGATACAGCCTCCCATGTACGCTTCAGTAGTTCTGTTGCCTTTCCATGAGATCCTGTTAAAATCATTGCGTAAATGATATCAACAACGAGAAGTTGACTGATTCTAGATAAGGTAGCCCCTTCTCGAAATACGGATTCGTTATTGGGAATTTGAATTGTATAATCTGCAATTCTACTTAAAGAATTCCCCCCTATTCGAGTTATTGCAATCACTTTTGCATTATTTTTCTTCGCTTCTTTGGCTACTTTCAACACTTTATCAGATTCTCCTGAATAGGAAAACGCAATAAGGGTATCTAGTTTTGTTAAAGAGCAAGCTTGTACTACTTGCATATCTATATCTAAAGTATACAAAGCATAATGACCTAACCGAGCAAGTTTTTGTTGAAAATCAGTGGCAACTATTCCAGAAGCGCCAATACCAGATAGAAGAATATATTTCGCCTTCACTATGGCATCTACTACTTGATGGAGTATATTAGGGTCTAATACTTGAGTCAGTCCATGAATTGTAGAACTTGTTATGTTTACAATTCCATTAATAATATTTATTGCAGAATCTCCTTCTTTTATCTGACTTATGGATGATTCCTTTGTGACAACTTCCGTTGAAAAACTTCTTTAGCAATATTCATTCTCAACTCTGAGTATCCTGAATATCCTAATCTATTTGCAAGTCGAATAATTGCAGCAGGACTAGTTTGAGACTCCTTCGCAAGTTGGGTAATTTTTAATTCCACAGCTTGTGCCGGCTGTGTAAGGAGAAATCAGCGATCTTCCTCTCAGAAGGTGCTAAGTTAGGGAGAAATTGTTTAATTAGATAAAAACATCCATTCATAATTGACTCCTCGGTTATTACATTGTAAAACATTTTTTCATTTTTGAAAATATTTTTATAAAAATTTTTTTTATTTTCTTGACAACACAGACTCCCTGAGATCACAATCAAGTAGGAAACAATGCATGATAATCATGTAATAAAAAAGGAGAAAAAGGTATGAAAAAGAATGTAGTAATTGTTATGCTACTGGCCATTATATTAATGAGCCCTTTATTTGCTACTGGAACTACAGAAACAGATAAAGCCATAGCGGAAAAAAAGGTTACCCTTAATTTTTGGACGTGGCGACCAGAAGATGTAGATTTTTATGCAAGTCAAATTGAAAAATTTGAAGCAATGAATCCGGACATTGAAGTTGTACAAACAGCACATAAAAATACTGAATATAATACAATTTTGGCAGCGTCCCTTTCTGGGGGCTCAGGTCCTGATGTATTTCAAGGAAGAGCGTATGGTGGACTCGCAACGTTTGCTGATTCTGGATTTTTAGAACCATTAGAACAGTGGATGCCCGAATTACAGGATTATTCTGCTACATCGCTTTTAGGTGCTACAAGCCCTACTGATGGAAAAGTCTACGGTTCTCCCGCTGTAAGTCAGACAGTATTTATGTATTACAATAAAGCAATGTATAAAGAATTAGGATTAAAAATTCCTACTACTTGGAACGAACTAATAAGAAACTTTGAGGTAGCTCAAAAAGCTGGGTACATTGCATTAGGGAATGGTGCAAAAGATGGTTGGACACTCGAAACAATGCTCGGCGGTATGGGTCCAAGCTCTTATGGTGGTACACAATTTTTCAATGATGTTGTGAAAGGAGAGAAGAACTTCATGGACCCTGCTTTTATAAGCATGGTTGAAAAAATGAAGACTCTTACCAAATATATGCCTGACCTCTATATGGGAATTGGATATGATGATATGAGAAGTAACTTCATCAATGAAATGACTCCTCACTTAATTGCAGGTTCGTATGAAGCCGCCTATTTCAGAAGTCAAAACCCTGATTTAGACTTTGGAATCTATGCAGTTCCTGGCGAAAAAGCAAGCGACCCTGCATATGTGTCTGTCTATGCAGATATGAACTTTGCCCTTAATGCAAACTCTCAAAATAAAGAAGCAGCTCTAACTTTCTTGAAATTCTTAAGCTCAAAAGAGTTTGGTAAAGCAATGGTTTCTGAAATGAAGATGGTCACATCAGTTCCTGGCGTTGATGCTTCTAGTGATCCTTTTATTGCTCGTGTCCTAGAATTGCAAAAGAATGCAACACCTTATCTATTCTTAGTTGGGTTCAGATATAACCAACCAACAGGATCTTCACTCTGGCAAGCAACTAGCCAAGGAGTTATGGCAGGAACTCTTAGCCCAAGAGAAGCTGCAAAACAAATACAGGATGGTATTGCATCCTATTATGTTCCTTTCCAGAAATAGGAACTTATCAAACACCACACAGACGCTCAGTTTTTTGAGCGTCTGTATGTAGAGAAAATTTCGTTTTAAAGGATTAGTATGACAAGTAAAAAACTCCATAAAATTTCTTGGATTGCGTTTTTTATCACTCCAGGACTTCTCGTTGTATCAATTTTCATCCTATTACCTCTATTTATGTCTTTATTTAATTCTCTTTTCTCATGGAAACAGTTAATAAGAGAAGAGTTTGTGGGACTTGATAACTTTAGAAGGCTTCTTACTACATATCCTTATAATGTAAGATTTTTCAATGCGTTAAAAAAATAATGGTACATGGTTCATTCTTACTATGGTTGTACAAAACTCTATTGGAATCTTATTTGGTTATCTACTAAGTAGAAATATTCCTGGATCACAGTTTTTCAAACGTATTTTTTTCATTCCAGTTTTGTTCTCAATAGTTGCTGTCGGATTCTTATGGGGAATTTATTTAAAACCCACAGGGTTATTAAATAACTTTCTTGATATTATTCATCTTTCAACTTTAAAAAGAGCTTGGTTAGGGCAAGAAGGATTAGCAAATATCTCTATTATTATTGTCAATATGTGGAGATGGGTGGGTTTTCCATCCTTAGTATTTCTTGCTGCAATTGATAATGTCCCAGGAGAATGTTTAGAAGCTGCCTACCTTGAAGGAGTAAGTGAATGGAAATTATTTTGGAAAATCATTTTTCCCCTTATTATTCCTGCAATTACGATTATTACTGTACTTACCGTCATAGGAAGTTTAAATGTATTTGAACAAGTCTATACAATGACCGGCTTAGATGGAGCTCCTAATTATTCAACAGATACAATTGGAACTCTTTTTTATCGAACAGCTTTTGGTTCTGTTGATGCAGGGAGCCCTGAAATTGGTATTGGTTCAGCAATTGGACTTGTAATATATCTCCTTACTTTTGCAATTAGTTTGATTTCTGTTTTTTATAACAAAACGTAAAGAGGTGCAACTATGATTACTGATTTTCGCTATAGAGGAGCATCTATTGGTAAAAAAATCTTTATCACCTTCATGATAGTTGTAATGAGCATATATGTGCTTCTCATTCTTTACCCGTTATTTAATATGGCTATCTCTTCATTCAAAACAAATAGAGCAATATTAAGTACACCTTTTTCGTTGCCTGAAAATTTTAGTATTAAGAACTTTACTACAGTATGGATAGATAAAGGATTCTCTCATTATTTCTTGAATAGCCTTTTTGTTACAACAATCTCCATGGTAATAGTAATTTTATTTGGATCAATGAGCGCCTATGGAATAGCTCGATATACATTTAAAGGGAATACTTTTGTATATATGCTCTTTTTAAGTGGGATTATGTTACCTCTTAAAGCTGCAATTATTCCTCTGTTCCTATTAATAAAAACCTAGGTCTGATAAATACACAAGCATCAATAATCATGATTTTCATTGCAATGGGTCTTCCTAGTACAGTATTTATTTTAGCTGGATTTATGAAAGCTATTCCTATGGAACTGGAATATGCGGCAAAAATAGATGGATGTAATGATTTTACCATTTATAGAAAAATTGTATTGCCTATGGTTGCTCCAGCAATTGCCTTAGTGACTATTTACAATTCTGTACCAATTTGGAATGACTTCTTCTTCCCTCTCGTATTCCTCCAATCTGACAAAATAAAAACTCTCCCGGTTGGACTTAGTACGTTCTTTGGACAACATAGTACAAACTGGGCATTACTTTTTACTGGGCTTTCAATTGCAATCTTACCAATGCTTATATTGTATCTTTTTATGAGCAAATACTTCATTAAAGGGATGACCGCAGGCGCGGTTAAATAAGGATATTACTTATGAAATCTCCAATACCAACAACAGAACAACGCAATCCATCTTCATATCGTATTGATACAAAAAATACTTTAGAAATATTAGAAATAATTAATACAGAAGATACCAAAGTCCCTTTTGCTGTAAAAGAAAAGCTTGAAATTATTGCCCACCTTATTGATGATGTGGTCGCGTCTTTTAAGGTTGGGGGCGACTTTTCTACATAGGAGCTGGCACCTCTGGTCGACTAGGAGTCCTAGATGCATCTGAATGTCCTCCAACATTTGGAGTTCCACCAACCATGGTACAAGGAATAATTGCGGGAGGTCTTTCCGCTCTCACTAGTGCAGTAGAATCCGCTGAAGATGATTTTGAAGCAGGAATCAATGCTTTGAAGGAGCGAAATTTCTCACACATCGATACCCTTGTAGGAATTACAGCAAGCGGTCAAGCTCCTTACGTTATTGGGGCTATGGAATATGCAATGAGTTTAGATGCGAAAGTGGGCGCTATTTCATGTAATGAAAACTCGAAAGTGTTCGATCATGCTCACCATAAAATATTTATAAACGTTGGATCTGAGATTATTACAGGTTCAACAAGAATGAAATCTGGAACAGCTCAAAAGCTTGTTCTTAATATGATAACAACAACAGCTATGATTCGAATCGGGAAAGTGTATAATAATCTCATGGTCGACTTACTTCCGTTAAATGCAAAACTAGTGGATAGAGCAAAAAGACTAATAAAAGAAGTCACAGGATGTACAATGGAGGAAGCAAATACCTCCTATATTGCCTCAAAGTCACAGGTAAAAGTAGCTATTATTATGGTAATGTTAAACCTTGATTATGAACAAGCACTGTCTCTTTTAGAAAAGAGTAATGGAAGTATTAACAAGGCTATAGATATTGATAAAGGAGTTGTTAATTAATGGAGAAAGAATACTACTTCGGCATTGATGGAGGAGGAACTCATTCCCGTATTGCAATTTGCGATAAACATATGAATATTGTTTATCAGGGTATAGGAGAGAGTACTAATATTTATTCTGTATCCATTATAGATGTTAAGAAAAATTTAAAAGAACTTATCGAACAGGCAATGAAAGAGTCACACGTTACAACATTTTTTGGTGGCTGTATTGGTAGTGCGGGATTAGCTCGAACAAAAGAAAAAAATTATTTCAAGATTATTTTCATCACTCCTTCCAAATACCCCAGTTCACCTTTGTAATGATGGAGAAATACTTCTCGTAGGTGCCCTCATGGAAAACAAGGTTACGCTATTATTAGTGGAACAGGTTCCTTAGCCCTTGCCAGAACAGCTCTGGGAATGGTGTATCGCTCTGGAGGGTATGGGTATATGCTCTCAGATGAAGGATCTGCTTGGTGGATTGGAGATCAAGCAATAAAAAGAACCTTGAGAAGTTTTGATACAAGAGACTTAAAAACAGATATGGCAAAAGATTTATTACAAGCATGCAATTTATCAATTGATTGATGATTTTATAGAATATGTTCACCACAAATCTACTAAAGCAGATATTGCAAAGTTAGCACCAATTGTCACCGAATATGCAAAAAACAAAGATCTACTTGCTCATGATATCCTTCAAAAAGGAGCTTATGAACTATTTCTATTAGTTAAAAGCGTTCAGCATGAAGAAATTACTAACAACAAATTAGTATTAGCTGGAGGGGTTTTTGAGCATGATACTATCGTTACAAATGAGTTTACCCACCTTATAAAAACGCATCTTCCACATATAAAGATAGTACCATCAAAAGGTAGCGCTCTTATGGGAGCTTCTTCTTGCAACGGGAAAAAATATCTAATCTTTATTCACAAAATAAATAAAACAGAGATTACGAGATAGACAGTATATTATTTAGTTTTGCATACTATCTAACCTAAACCAACTACTTATAAATTAGTTCACACCTATTAAATTCATACTTACAAAGCTTTTTCAGTCACTTCAGGGAGGGTTTTGACAAATTCATAGAGATCTTTAAGAGAATAAATTTCCAATTTTGTAATATCTTCATCATCTTCGATGATAAGATGGTCTGCGACAAATATACATCTTGCTCCAGTATCCCGAATAGCTCCATCCTCTCGAACATTATTTCCTATCATGAGAATTTCATTCCCCTTGATACCCATCTGAGAAAAAATCTGGTAGTAATACCCAAGTTTTGGTTTAGTATATGAATAATTCTCATATGTAGTGATAATTTCAAAATCATCACTATTTAGTCCAGCCCATTTCATTCTTTCTAGAGTTCCTGCTCGTGGAAATACCGGAGTAGTTGCCATGACAAGACGATATCCTTTCTCTTTTACCACTTTCACAATTTCTTTTGATAAAGGAGAAGGATAAGTTGTTCCAATAAGAGATGGGAACTCACGAGAATAAAAGGTTATAAAATGATGTAGTATATCTTCTCTATACCCTCCTAAAGAGGAGAAAAAAGCTTCCCAAAATCTCTTCTCATTAGTAATAGATCCATCATTAACTTTCATTGCTTCCAAACCATCAAAAAGTGCAGAAACTCCGACTTCATCATCGATGCCCACTTCTTGGCATTTTAAAGCAAACAAGGTAATATATCCCTCCATAAATGTTTTTTCATTAAAAGGGAGTAAGGTACCATCAAGGTCAAATAATATAGTGGTAATGTTGTTACTGTTCATATTCAATCACAATACAGAAAGATATTAGAGTAGGTCAACGCTCTTATAAAAGTACTTGTAGAAAGATAAAAAGATTTCTTCACTAAAACCACTTATCCCTGTATGATAGTGAAAAGATAATAAGAAAGGAGGATTTAATGAATCCACTAGCAAAAGAGCTTAATAGCAATTTAGAAGGAACCATTATTTCACAACTATTAAGTGATTATGGTAAAAGAATGTATTTCCCAAAAGGAATCATCAGCCAGTCAGCAGAAGCAAAACAAAAAGCACATCGGTATAACGCCACTATCGGTATTGCAACAGAACATAATGATGCTTTGCATATTCCCTCCGTTCTTAATGGATTTACACAAAACCTGTCAGTCAATGAGATTTTCCCTTATGCTCCTACCGCTGGAGACCCTGGACTAAGAAAAGTGTGGCTTGAAGAAATGGTGAGAAAAAACCCTTCAATGAAAGGAAAACTCACAAGTCTTCCTGTTGTCACAGCAGGTCTTACACATGCAATAAGTATTGCTTTCTCCCTCTTTCTTGACAAAGGAGATGAAGTCATTGTTCCTGATTTCTATTGGGGAAACTACAACCTAATATTCACAGAACAAAGAGAAGCAATAACAGTCACTACTCCACTATTTGATGAAAACATGAATCTAAATATTAAGGGACTAAGTCAAACTATAGATAATTCGAAAGGTGAAAAAGTAGCTCTTATCTTAAATTTCCCAAACAACCCTACTGGATATACCCCTACAAATGATGAAGCAAAAGACCTTGTTGCAATGTTAGTTGAAAAAGCTGAAAGTGGAAAAAAACTCTTTATTTTCACAGATGATGCTTATTTTGGTCTTTTCTTTGAAGAAAATGTATGTAAAGAATCTTTATTTGCTCTTCTTTGTGATGCTCACGAAAACATCTTCACTGTCAAAGGCGATGCTGCTACTAAAGAAGAAATGGTATGGGGTTTCAGAGTCGGGTTTATGACTTACAATAGTAAAGGATTAACAAGTGAACATTACGAAGCTCTCGTAAAAAAAAACAATGGGAGCCATTAGAGGAAATGTGAGCTCTTGTTCTAAACCAGCTCAATCTATACTACTTTCTGCTATGAAAAGCGAGAGTTACCTGAAAGAAAAAGAATTAGGAATTGAGAAAATGAGACTTCGATACAATCTTCTTAATGCATCGCTAGAGGCATATAAAGGAAATGAGTATCTAACTCCACTCCCATTTAACTCTGGCTATTTCATGGCATTCATCTGTAAAGGAGATGCTGAAGAACTTCGTCTTTACTTATTGGAAAAATATGAAGTAGGAACAATCTCAATTAAGAATCAATTCTTACGTCTTGCATTTAGTAGTACAGACCTCAACGACGTTGAAGATTTACTACGCATAGTGTATCAAGCAGCGAGTGAGATATTCTAGCAACAACAGACCAGTATGAGATTATTCTTATGCTGGTTTATTTTTTTTCTAAATACCAAAACACTATTATCTTGACTAACAACTTTTCCTGATATAGCGTGATTACAGACCTTGGGGGTGTAGCTCAGTTGGCTAGAGCGATTGGTTCGCAATCAATAGGTCAGGGGTTCGATTCCCTTACCTCCATATATATAAGTCGTTTAAAAAGCGACTTATTTTT
>LQAH01000027.1_pt1 | contig 98669 bp, 123 predicted proteins | sample 1535791 | NCBI WGS metagenome assembly LQAH01 (sample SAMN04331585, study PRJNA305678) | bioreactor metagenome | isolation source: bioreactor_4 inoculated with Wadden Sea sediment 2nd replicate of a... | place: Germany:Bremen
GTTTGATATAATTATTAGAAATTGGTATTGTTCGTTCCGGGAGGGGTATTCTCAATGATTCGAGATCTGTATGGAGTTTTTCAAGAATTTTCTGCTGCTGTTCGGATGTGTTCTTCTCGTTGTTTCTCTCTGGCCGATCCGGCAAATGGTACGACCTTTGCCCCGGGGTAAAATTCGACACTTCTGGAGGATTCTATTCTGTCTCGTCTGTCTCTTTATTACAGGTTATCTGGCCTATACCTTTGCTTTCTGGGGCAATTACACCGACACCGTTGATCTTATCGTTCCGATTATATTTTTCTTTGGCGCTGTTTTCGTCCTTCTGGTTTGTACCTTGTCGTTACAGACAGCACAGGACATTAAACGGATATTTGTGCTCGAACGCGAAAATACGACTGATGAGTTGATGGGCATTTACAACCGCAGGTTTTTTGATCGTCGGCTGCAGGAAGAGTTTGTTCGTTCGATCCGTTATCGTCAGCCTTTGTCTTTGTTAATGGTCGATATTGACCATTTTAAAAGGTCAATGACAGGTGGGGCACCAGGTTGGAGACCTTGTCCTCCAGAGCTTTGCGGAGTTGACGAAAAACTGTGTCCGCGAGTCTGATGTTGTTTGTCGTTACGGTGGTGAGGAACTGGCGATTATTTTGCCTCATACAACTCCGGATGCCGCAATGCTTTTAGCCCAAAGGCTGAGATGTCAAATTGAAAGACTGAGATGATGACCGAAGATCTGAGTCCGGATCACCAGGCTGTTCGGGTGACAGCCAGTCTCGGAATGTCCACTTTGATTCTGGAAATGGAAAATGTCGAGGATCTTTTGCGGCAGGCTGATATGGCTCTCTATCACGCTAAACAGCACGGTCGGAACATGGCGATAGCATGTCAGGAGTTGAACGATGACATGAGAACTGTCAGCTGCTCCTAAATGGTGTCAGGACGCTCTTTTTGCAGGAATAAAGCTAGTTTTTCCTCAACCAATGTCAGGTGTTGCAGCATTCCTTCTCTGGCGCGCTCAGGGTCTCTTGCTTCAATCGCTTCGAGAATCTCTCTGTGGTGTGCAAGCAGCCGCTCGATGTAACCTTCCTTACTGTAGAATTCACCAAGGCAACCATAATTGTCGTCTGAACAATTCTGGATTGTATTGAGAATATGGATCTGCAGGGTATTGTGCGATGCTGTGGTAATGGTCAGATGGAACTGAAAGTCGATCTCCGGATCCCAGCCACCATTTTCTGCCTGCTCTTCCATAATGGTGTAAAGCTCTCGCAAGCGATCAATCTCCGATTGTTCAGCGCGCTTGGCGGCAAGGTAGGCAGACCAGGTTTCCAGGCCGATACGCACCTCGGTCAAAGCATGAAGCATTCTTGGATCGCGGCGTTCGACCATGTTTGCCAGGGGATCGGCCATGGTGACGTCAGCGAGTGAACGGACGTAGGTTCCGCCTCCCTGGCGTGCTTCAAGGAAGCCCATCGCTTCAAGAACCATGATCGCTTCTCGAACTGAAGGGCGACTGACACCAAGAAAAGTCGCCAGTTCGCGCTCGGATGGAATCCGTTGCCCGGGACCCAGGTCTCCCCGGGAGATCAGTTCTTTGATCTGATCGACAATTTCTTCAGAAAGTTTCTTCGGGCGGATCGGTTTGAATACTGTGGACATAATTATCTCCAATACATATGGTAAGACCTTTTACCATAGCTAGGAGGATAAAACAAGAATTTGCCTGTGAAGAATGTGCTTTCTTTGAACTCATAAGTCGCTATTGAGTAGAGAATAGCCGAGGACTCTGATAGGTTAGACCACTTTTTTTAGCGGATGATATAACTTTGTTATTCAACTTTTACCTTTGTGGGTACGCTGGAAACGTTGGAACCATTCCTGAAACTCTTTCTCTTCACTCTCCATTTCAAAAGCATTGATCAGGCCGCGTGCAAGAGACACGGCAACGGCACGGTTGCGTAAATTAAAAGAATCACCGACTTTGTCACTATGGAACTGTTCCTGATCGATTGCAAGTTTGTTATAGAGTGAATTGAGTCGGCTTTGGACCCCCCGCCTTGAAAGATAACGGCGTTGGGCAATCAGGTTGTCTGTCAACCCTAACGAAATATCGAGCAGTGCTTCATACTCAATGTCCGACAGGGCGGTAAGGCTGTGCCCAGCGCGACCTTGGACCTTGCGGACCTCCGGCGCAATCCAGCACTGTTCTTCAATCAGAACCGTATGCACAGCTGAGGCAATCCGGTCCCTGGGACTGGACTTGAGGATGTAGCCATAAACGGTTTCCGGCGGAACAATCTTCGCCAGAGAACGAACATACATTTCGTCTTTAAACTGGCTCCAGAAAACAATTCTGGCTTCAGGTTGCTGTTCCCAGAGGCGCTTGGCAAAATCGATGCCGTTCATTTCAGGCATCTGGATATCACTGATGATCAGTGGATTGGATCGGGCCAGGCCGATCTCCAGCGCAACTTTACCGTTGGGGGCGCGAGTAATATTGATCTCTTCATCCCAATCTTTGAGCATCTGCTCGAGAAATTCAAAGTCTTTAGGGTTGTCTTCAGCGATTAAAATATCAAGATTATCCATAGTGGCTCCAGCTTTTTCAGCGGCAGGCAAGTGTCAACTCAAAGCGTGTTCCGGTCGAAAAGCGTGAATTTTCCAATCGACTTCTGCTCCGATGGCGCGCGCCCTTTCGCAAATATTATTCAGTCCTCTACCCTGACGATTATAGTTGTCCTTTATTCCTGTGCCATTATCTTCAACGACAAGAATAAGTGATTTTTCTCGGACATCCAGACTCACTTCATAGCGACTGGCGGATGCATGTTTGATGACATTCTGTATCGCCTCTATCGCTATTCGGTAGAGAGCCAGTTGCTTGGTCCGATTGAGGGGGAGCTCCTGGACTCTGGGATCGAGATAAAAATGGTATTCCGGCAGGTCGCTGTTGTCGCAATGTTGCTCCAAATGAGCTTCAATGGCGGCACCCAGGCCCAGAATATCAAGTGTTTGCGGGTGGAGATTGTTCATGATATCACGCAAATTGGCAATGGAACGCTCCAGATCGTTGGCAAGGTTTGCAGCTTGAAGGCTTGCCTCTGCAGGGGTTCCTTCCATCTTTTGCAGGCCGCGCAGGATGGAAGACAGGTCTGCAAGAGATTGGTCGTGTAAGTCCATGGCGATGCGTCGGCGTTCTTCTTCGGCTCCTTCCAGAAGCTTTTCTGTCCCGATGACCTGGATCAGACGCTTGGTCATGCGGTTGATCGACAGAGCAAGAGTGTCCAGTTCATCGCGAATACGATCCGGTGCTTCGGGCAGCTCCAGTTTTCCATCGGCGATACGCACGGCGTTGGTCGAGAGTAGCTGTATGCGGCTGAGCAAGCGGCGACTGAAATAAATGGACAGGAACAGTCCCAGAGCAATGGCGATAATGAGGACAAACATGGACACTGCCGCAGTCCGTTCAACCAGCTGATTAATATCCTGTTCCTGTAACATGCGCAAGCGGTTGCGGTGAATCTGAGTGATGTTGGACAGGGTCGACAATTCCGCTCGGAAGCGGGCAAAAAGTTCAGCTGTCTGACCCGGTTCGGGACTGTCGGCAGGATTGAGGCTTTCGGCCAGAGTCATTAACTCCGAAATCTGCCCCGACTCTTTGAGCGGCCCAAATGGCTGCAAGCGGCCGATAGCGGTCAAGAGCCGTTCATATAGATCGGCCACCAGGCCATCTCTTCGGGGCTGCCATGCCCGTGTGCTGCATACTTCTCAGCAGCAGGTGCAAGCGTCTTGCAGCCATGTCGGCTTCGGCAAGGGCTATGAAGGTTGAGCCGATGGCCTTGGCCTCACTGCGTTTGTTCGACAGGTCCCAATAGGTGTACTGCATGAAGGCCAGTAGAACCGCCAGTAAAACCAGCATTGTCGCCGGAGCCATAAGAACTTGTTGCTTGACTGTTATTCGCATGGGCGAAGGTTAGCACGTCAGTTGAACCATTGCACTGTGCAGATGCGCAGTAGATTCACTTTTCCGGCGCAAGTGTTTGAACGCATTGTCCGCCATTTCAACGACACCTTCAATGGTTTTACGATAGAAGCGCCTGATCGGAACGTCATTAACATGCAGTTGATCACCATGGCGTTGGAGCAGTATTTTATCGCCTGGATGAATCTCCTGCAGGGATGTCGCTGCCAGAGGATCGATGCCGATAAGAAAATGGTAGCGTTGGCCTTCAACTTTTTTTGAAAAAATTAAAAGACTTCTCTGCTCTTCACCTGAACGGTAATCGTACTTGGAGGTCTTGGCAATTAATTTAGCGCTACATCGGTTGTCTCTGCCGAAGAGACTGTCCAGGGTGATCTCTGCAGGCTTTATCCGGCCCAGCACCGGGCGAGTCGGCAAAGGACCGGGAGTAAAGGAGCGTTGTTTGAAATGGCTTTCAAGTTCAAGCAGGACAACCACGTTATTATTGATCGGTCCGCCAATTGAATGTGATAGCGCTGCCTTGTATCGCCCCTGTCTCAGCAGCTGATGATTTTCGACAATCTGAATCATTCCCGTTGCCCCGAGGGGATGGCCGCGCCCTTTGAGACCACCGGTCATGTTTGTCGGATAGCTCCCTTGCGGACCGGTCAGATTATCGTCGAGAAATGCTTCGAGTAGTTTTTCGCGGACTTATGCCCAGATCGGCAAGATTAATCGGACCGAAACCGTTAAAGGGATCATGCATATTGATATGAAGCAAACCTTCGAGCCGCTTTAGGCTGTCGAGTCCCGCCATGTGCAGAACCTGGCCCAGCGCAATCTTTGTCGCTGGAAAACTGGTGAATGTCAGTCTGTCGGCAATGGTAGGTATGTCGGTTCCTGAACCGACACCGGAGACTCTTATGTCGCCAGGTGTTGCGGACAGAAGACAGGCGCCGATTCCATCTGACATGGGGCAGAAATCGTAGTAGCGCAAAGGTGAATAGTAGAGGTAGTTTTTACCGTTACTTATGTCGTTAAAGTACTTTTCCACCGAAATTTCATAGTTCAGATGCGCGCTTGGATTCTGTGCGGCAAATCGTTGAGCTCGCTGTGTCAGCTGCGCTGAGTACTGTTCCCAGTCGCTGTTGCTGAGTTGAAATTCCTCTATTAATGACTGGGCAACCAGGGCACCGCAGGCAGGCATCGTCAGACCGTATTCGGCTTCTTCACGATCAATGACACCGGCGACAATCCGGGTTGCTTCAAGGGTCGAGACATCGCTCATTTTCTGAACCCCAATGGCCAGGACATGATCATGCTGGCCTGATGCGACTTCCAGATAGGCTGCTTCGAAGGCGCTGGCTCCAGATGATGATGCCGTATCGACCAACAGCGACTTGGCCCCACTGATTCCCAACCGGCCACTGACCTTGGCAGCGACATTATCAATGCTGGAAAAGGCAAAAGGGTTTTGGCTGCCGACCACGACACAGCCGATTTCCTGTTGGGCAAAGGGGGCATTCCTGAGCAGGGGCTGAAGTTTGTCGATCAACTCGAAAAAACTGCTTTCAGGATAGTGGTGGCCATTATACTTGCCGACCGGAAGCATAAATGAGTCATGAACAAAGACAGGGCGTGGATGGAAGGTCATGAAATCTTCTCCTGTGAAGCCGTTCTGTCAAAAATTATATCAGGGCATATGGAGAATAAAAGGAGGGATTTAAGTTTAATGTTTGACTGGAAAGATGGAACCAGCACCGCAGGAATAAAAAAGCCCCAAAGACCTGGAGGGGGAGGTCTTCGGGGCAAGAAACCCTCGAAAGGATTTCTGTGCAAAACTCTAAAGGATTTATTGGCTAAAGTGAACTAAAAAATGTTTAATCCAGAAAAAAAATATGAATAACTGAAATCAGGCTGAAATATGGTCTGTTTTATTTACATGGAAGTTTAACGCTGAAGCAGCTTCCCTGTCCCGGTGTCGATATCACTGTGATGTCACCGTCATGCGCATCGACAATCCATTTTACGATTGCCAGACCGAGCCCCGATCCCCCGTCATTGCGGTTGCGGGTCTTGTCGACGCGGTAAAAACGATCGAAAATTCTCTCGACATGTTCCTGACTGATCCCTATCCCATTATCTTTGACGTCAATGGTGAGCTGATTATCTGACCTCTGCAGGGCAAGTTCAATTGAACCGTTGTCGGGCGTATACTTAATAGCGTTGGTCAAAAGGTTCAGCAGAACCTGACGCAGACGCAGGCTGTCAGCCTGGATGATAACTTGTTCTTGAGGAATATTCAGGTTGACAGCAATCTTTTTAGTTTTTGCCAGCAGCTTGGCTTGATGATGGAGCTCAAGGATCAGCCCGGTTAAGTCAAGATTCTCAAATTTGATGGGAATTTCGCCGAGATCGCTTTTCGACAGTAACAACAGATCTTCTATGAGGAAGCTCATGCGGTTGATCTCTTCCAGATTTGATTCCAAAACCTGATAGAGCTGTTCCTTGCTGCGATTACTTCTCAGCGCCAGCTCTGTTTCCCCACGCAAAATCGTCAGGGGTGTTCTCAATTCATGGGTGACATTGGCAGCAAACTGGCGTGAACGCCGTAGGCTTTCCGAGAGATTTTGGGTCATGGTATTGTAGTTTTCCGCCAGGTTGTGGCTCTCGACACTTGAATCCTCTGCAATTGTCAGGTTTTCCATTGACGATTCGGTATCGCTTTTTGCCATCAGTTGACTCAATTGTTCTATCACAATTTGGTTCCCGTTACTTTTTTTTTGCTGTCGCAGACAAACACCAACCAAGAGAACGACACCAAGTAACGCTGATATTACAGCAAAGATTCTGAATGGAGGCGCTAATAGGGTATAGCAAAAAAACCGCCTCCGTTCAGGACCAGTGCAGACAAAATCAGGTTTCTGTAAGGGAGGCGGACTTTCTCTTTGGTGTTGTGCGGCAATTAATCTGACTCCTTCAAAACGTATCCGACGCCACGGACCGTGTGGACCAGCTTTTTATCAAAATCGCGGTCGATCTTTTTACGCAGATAGTTGACGTAGACATCAATGATGTTGGTGAAAGAATCAAAGGTGTAATCCCAGACATGTTCGGCGATCATGGTCCGTGTGAGAACCTGGTTTGGATTACGCATGAAATATTCGAGTAACGCATATTCCTTTGCAGTCAGGTCGATCTCCGTATTACTTCTCCACACTTTGTGACCGACAGGATCCAGACGCAGATCAGCAAAGAAGAGTTCGGCCCCGCGATCCTGGGATCCGCGACGAATTAGTGCCCTGACTCTTGCAACCAGTTCGGCAAAAGCGAATGGTTTGGTCAGGTAGTCGTCACTGCCGATGTCGAGACCGGAGACGATATCATCCACGGTATCCTTTGCCGTGAGGCAAAGAATTGGAGTGGCAACTTTTTTTTCGCGCAGTTCCCTGATTGCACTTAATCCATCTTTTTTGGGAAGCATGACATCCATAAGAACCAAATCGTAGGTCGTGTTTTCGGCCATCTGTACGCCCTCTTCACCATCATAGGCGACGTCGACCGTGAACTGCTCTTCCTCAAGACCTCTCTTGATGAAACTGGCAACCTTTTTTTCGTCTTCTACAACCAGGATGCGCATTGATCTCTCCTTTTGTACTGTTGCCAGAACGCCTGTGGAAAGGCCATGGCAGATCTAATAATTAATGATGCTACGACTTTAATACCGTTGGCTGGAACTGTCCAACATCCTATTATATATAGCATCTGATTGGGAATTATGATTATTTCCTAGTAGCTACTCATGAGAGCAAATGCAACTTTAGCAGACTCCCAAGTGCTGTGCAAGTGGAATATAATTTTTCTTTTAATTATTTTTTTCTTTAATCTGTGGACATTTGTCATTTGACATGACCCTTGTGATTGATCGATAAACGCTTTGTTTTCAATGCGTATGAGCGTTTTTCGATTCTTTTTATTGCCTTTGAGTGATAGATTCTGTTAATTAGTGTTTATGAAAAATGAATGGTTTGTTATAGAAGTTGTGGTCAAAGGTGAGCTTGTCGAGCTGGTCAGTGCCATTCTTGCTGAATCCGGCAGTCAGGGGACTGTTATCGATGAGCGCGAGTTGGATACATTTATTGTTCCGGACGATGATCTTGATGCCAGGGCCAGCTACAGGTTAAAGGCGTATTTTTCCAGGGCACTGGATCCTGCCCTTTTAATAGAAGAGCTAAGCCAGACACTGGCGGCGATTCCGATGCCAGGGACGCGCGATCTCGTATTTGAACTGGGAGACCCCGTTCAGATGGAAGACTGGGCAGAAAACTGGAAACAGAATTTTTCTGCCATGCAGATTGGCGCAAAGCTGATCATAAGGCCAAGCTGGGAGGAGCAGAACGCTCCTGACGGTGTTGCCGTTGTCGAAATTGATCCGGGAATGGCGTTCGGCACGGGAACTCATGGTACAACCAGACTCTGCCTGGAGATCATTGAGCAGCTTCTGAGCGGTACAAGTCCTCCGCAAAATATGCTGGATGTCGGAACAGGGTCCGGAATTTTGGCTCTCGGAGCTGCCGCCCTGGGTTGCCCTGATGTTCTGGCGAATGACATTGATGCCGATGTATGTAAGGTTGCGGTGGAGAATGTCTGCAAAAATAGTCTGGAACAGAAAATCCGTGTGACCGATCAACCTCTGGAACAGCTGACCGGTCAGTATGACCTGGTGGTTGCTAATATTCTGGCAGAAGAGAATGTTCGCCTCAGAGATGAGTTTATGCGCTGTCTGGCTCCGGATGGAGTCCTGGTTTTATCTGGTATTCTAAGAGAAAAGGAGTCCCTTGTCCGTGATGGTTTCGCCCTCAAGAGCCTGGATCATCTTTCAACCCGTTACGCCGACGAATGGGTCTGCCTGGTCTTTCGCCGGAACTAAGTGATGCGCTGTTTCTATCTGCCTCAAGGCGATTTGCAGACAGGGGTCAGTCTCCCCCTGCCGTCAGAACTGCACCACCATATCAGTAGGGTTTTACGTCTTCAGCCGGGCTCGGATTTACAGCTGTTTGACGGAGTGGGGCGTGTGGCGGATGCTGTGTTGGAAGACCAGGGACGGGTCAGGATAACAGCAGTCCAACACAGCCCTGAACCGCGTTGCCGGTTACAGTTGATACAGGGCATAGCCAAGGGGACAAGTTGGAATTGGTTCTGCAGAAGGGAACCGAACTCGGAGTCAGTCACTTTTCTCTGGTTGAGATGGAACGTAGTGTCGGGCAGTTGAAGGCTGATCGTCGGGGCAAGAAGATTGATCGCTGGAGAAGATTATTCAGGAAGCAGCCAGACAGTGTCGGCAGTTTATCTGCCGCAGTTCGAGGTGGGAGACTCTTTCCAGTCAACTCTGGATCAGGTTGATGCCGACGTCAAATTGTTGCTCTGGGAAGACAGTGACGTGGCTCTGTCCAGTGTGTTACCGCAGCAACCTGTCGGTCGTGTCGCGGTTGTGGTCGGTCCGGAAGGTGGTATCAGCTGCAGGGAGGTTAAACTGGCGCAAAGCTTGGGGTTTGAAAGTGTCAGTTTAGGGGCGAGAATTCTGCGGACCGAAACGGCCGGACTTGCGATAATGTCGATTTTACAATATCTTTATGGTGATTTAAGCTGAGGTCGAAATAGATGACGAGCATCTAGTTCAAAGGAAAGGATGAATCATGAGATGTCCTAAATGTGGCTATACGAGTTTTGATCATCTCGACAGTTGCAAAAAATGTGGCAAAGACCTGATGGAGTTCAAGGAACGTTTTGGGATCAAGAGTGTCCTTTTCCCTGGCCAGATGACCCCTGTCAGTTCTTCCGAGGAAGAAAACTACGATACCGAGACTGCGGATGCTGCCGTTGTCGCGGCAACGGCAGGAGTGGCGGCAGCTGCTGCGGCTGGTCCGGTTGTGGTTGATGACAACGTCGAGAGTAGTATGTCCGACAGTGATGATTTTGGTTTTGATTTTATGGGAGATAGTGCGGAGGACGACGATCTGTCCTTTGATGAGCTGTTTGAAGAAGCTCCTGAAGATGAAGATGTCGAAGAAACCATCGAGGCTCCCAAGGCACCGGAACAAGTCATTGCGGAAGAGAATGCAGAGGATGAAGAAGTATTCTCCTTTGATCTGGCCGAAGATGACGAGGCTCTCGAAGACGATTTCGGCTTTGATCCCGATGAGGATATCGGGGCGGATGATGGTTTTTCCTTCGAAGATGATGCCGAGCAGGGGGCTGAGGAGGACCCTAAAAGCCCTTTTGACTTACCGGAGTCTTCTGTCGTCGGGGAGGCTCCGGATACACAGGCCACTTTCTCAGCCTTCGATGGTTTATTACCGCCGGCGGCTGATGGCGAAGAGCTGCCTTGGGTCGAGAAACCGATCCCGCTTGAAGAGGTCGAGGTTGTTCATTCGGTCGAAGAGCCTCCTGGCTTTAACAATAATAAAAAAGAACCTGAACCGGTTTCCTGTCTTTCGGGCGATGCGGATAACGTTGAAACGATCCTTGAACCTCCGGGGGGAGGATTTGAGTCAACCGGCCAATCCTGTTGTGGATGAGGCGGTCGCGGACGAGATGACGGCGGCAATTTTGACAGGATCTGGTGCGGTGCTTTTTCTGAAGAGGGGCCGGTATTGAAAATGGCGATGACGGTAATAGTGTGCCTGCGGCAGAGACTGGCGTGTGCGTCAACGGCGCCAATTCTTCAGTCCCCGCGCTGGGGAGTCGGGTCGGTGCTTTTGTTTGTGATCTGATCCTGCTCAGCCTTGTCGGTGTCAGCTTTGTTGTCGTTGCTGAAGCCGCTATGTCGACGGAAGGAAGCCGCTACTGGCCAACTCTGGAGACGTTGGTTGATCTTTCCATCCCTTACTTCCTGGTCCTGTTTTCACTGGCCTTCGGCTATTTCACCCTGTTTCACTTTCTTGCTGGACAGACCCCCGGCAAAATGTTGGCAGGTGTCCGGGTCGAAACCTTTGAGGGAGAGCCGCTGACGTTTGCTCATGCTTTTTGCGGAGCGTCGGAGGGTTATTGCAGCTTCTGCCTCTAGGGTTGGGCTATCTGGCTGCTCTGTTCAGCCACGAACAACGTGGCTGGAATGATCAGCTGGCGGGAACTCGTATTGTCCGTCTGAAAGAATCTGTCTGAAGGGGCTGTCTGATTCGTCAGCCCCTTCAGAATGAAGAGTGCCTTATAAATGGGCGTATCAGCCCATTCTCAACTTGATAAAGCTTTCCCGATCTGGTGCTTTGAGAAAATTGTTATGCTTGAATTCCCATGCCAGCGTCGAGGTCGGGGTTGGGCCGTAATCGTGCCCGGGATACACCTTTGTCTCTTGAGGCAGCTTTTTTAAGCGCTGGAGGCTGTCGTAGAGATCGTTCACGTTGCTGCCCGGCAGGTCGGCCCGCCCACAGCGGCTGACGAAAAGGGTGTCGCCGGTGATGATGGACTGCCCTGTTTTAAACACCAGCGAGCCGGGGGTGTGTCCCGGTGTGTGCAGTACGGATAACTCTCCGTTGCCAAGCTTGAGACGGCTCCCTTCTGCAAGAGCGATATCAGGATTGTTGACCTCCTGCGGGTGCGCTGCAAGCTTGGCCTTCGTCTGAGCAAGAATCTGAGGGTTGCCACTGACATGATCCTGGTGACCGTGGGTGTTGAGCAGCAGTTCGATCGAGACACCTCTTTCGGTTGCCTGTTCGAGTAGTAACTCCGGTCGCTGCGAAGGGTCAATAGCTGCAGCCTGGCCGGTTTCCGGGCAATAAACCAAATAGGAAAAGTTGTCCATGGTGCTGGCCGGCAGTTGAATGATGGTGAGTTCTACCATGGTTGAACCGGCTCTTCCCTGGCGATCAGACAGATTTTCATATCAATAATCTTGAACCGATCTCCAGTTGAACGAACTAACCATTCGTCTCCTTCCTCCGGGGGCAGGGGAAACTCCCTGTTGCCAAGATAGACGTCTTCATTATCGATCATGGCCCACCAGTCGAGCGCACCTGTCTGCCAGATTTTTGTTTTTAGATGAAAAGCCATGTGTCTTCTCCTGTCTGTAACTGTAATTATATGATCAGTTGTTGTTTTGTCGATTGTCGTATGTGCTGCCGTCGTCTGCAGAACCATAACATAGTTTGGTTCCCGACCTGAATAGTTGCGAGCTGATTATGATGTTTTTAACCAGACTTGATCGCTTTGATTCGGGTATAGTACCAGATGATGGAATTTAAAATGAAAACAATCGAGGTGAACAATGAAATTTACAAAAATGCATGGAGCGGGAAACGATTATGTTTACATTAACGCATTCGATGTTCAGGTGGAGGATCCGCAGGATCTGGCCCGTCAGGTGAGCGATCGGCACTTTGGAATCGGTTCGGATGGTCTGATTCTGATCCGGCCATCTGAAGTAGCCGATGTTCGCATGCAGATGTTTAATGCCGATGGTAGCGAGGCCGAGATGTGCGGAAATGGCATCCGTTGTGTCGCTAAATATGCCTATGATCATGGCCTGGTTCGAAAGACCGACATGGAAATTGAAACCGGCAACGGGGTCCTTGCCCTGCAACTTTTTGCTGGAGAAAATGGTTTGATTGATCGGGTCAAGGTCAATATGGGGTCTCCCGGTTTAACCAGGCAGATCTGCCAATGGTCGGCGCGGCCGCAGAGCGGGTGATCAATCTGCCGCTGACGATTGCCGGGCAGCAGTTTGCGATAACCTGTGTGTCGATGGGAAACCCCCACTGCGTCACTTATGTTGATGATGTCGCGTCCTTTCCCGTTGCCGAAATCGGTCGGCAGATTGAAACCCATGAATGGTTTCCTCAGCGGATTAATGTTGAATTTGTTCAGGTTGTCAGTCCGACCGAAGTCATTCAACGGACCTGGGAGCGTGGGGCGGGGGAGACCTTTGCTTGTGGCACTGGCGCTTCAGCGGTAACGGTTGCAGGTGTTCTGACCGGCCGGACTGAGCGGAAAATTCTCAATCATCTGCGTGGAGGAGATCTCGAGCTTGAGTGGATTGAGGATGGCCCGGTGATGAAGGTTGGACCGGCGGTCGAAGTCTTCAGCGGTAACTTTGACCCACGTTAGGAAGAAGTCATGAAAGCTGTTCTCTTTGATCTCGATAATACCCTGTATCCGGCCGAATGTGACCTTTTCTCTCTGATTGACGTGCGCATCAATCGTTTTATGGAAGATGTCGCAGCAATCGCCCCTGAAGAGGTTGATTGCTTGAGACGACGCTACTGGATCGATTACGGTGCAACATTACAGGGGCTGATCAGGCATCATGATATCAATCCGGAAGACTATCTTGACTATGTGCACGCGGTCGACGTCAGCAGCCGCATCGATCCTGATGTTGAACTGCGGTCTGTTCTGACACGGCTGCAGGTTCCGAGCTATGTCTTCACCAACGGATCTCGCTGCCATGTTGATCGCGTTGTCGGCGCTCTCGGCCTTGAGGGGCTGTTTGATGATGTTTTCGATATTCGGATCGCTGATTATCAGCCTAAACCCAACCCTGACCCTTATCGCCAGGTTCTCAATCGCCTCGGACTGGACGGCCGCGAATGCCTGATGGTCGAAGATCAGCATAAAAACCTCAAGACAGCCAAGCAGTTTGCTATGAAAACGGTTCTGGTTGGACATCGGTCCGGTGAGGAAGATTATGATTATGTCGATGCCAGGATCGATAAGCCGGCCGATATCGAACCGTTGGTCAGGGAGTGGTTGGTCGCCTGATGGACAGGGTCGTGGATACTGAAGAGGGATTGTTGATCGGAGCGCATGTTTCTGTTGCGGGTGGAATCGATAAGGCGGTGGCCCGCGGTGAGGAGATTGGCTGTACGGCCATTCAGGTGTTTACTCGCAATGCCAGTCGCTGGCAGTCGAAACCGCTGGCGGCGGCGGTTGTCGATCGTTTTCGTCTGGCTCTGGAGCAGAGTCCGATCTCCTATGTCTCAGCTCATGACAGCTATCTGATCAATCTGGCCAGTCCGGATGAACAGTTACGGGCGAAGTCGATCGCTGCTTTTATTGATGAAATGCAGCGCTGCCGGCAGTTGGGGATTCCTGATCTGGTCATGCATCCCGGCGCCATATGGGAAGAGGGCTTAAAAGCGGTCTGCAGAGGCTGGCTGGCAGTTTCCGCTCAATTTTTCAGGAAGCTCCGGAGAATGTTCGCGTGTTGCTGGAAAATACCGCTGGACAGGGAACGTGTCTCGGCTCGCAGTTTGAAGAGTTGGCGGAGGCAATGGCTTTGGTCCCTCAAGGAAATTTTGCCGTCTGCCTTGATACCTGTCATGCCTTTGCCGCTGGTTACGACCTCAGCACTGAAGAGGGCTATGGCTCAGCAATGGAGCAGTTTGAGCGACTGATAGGTACTGAAAAATAGTCCTGTTTCATGCCAATGACAGTAAGAAAGAGCTCGGCTCACGGGTTGATCGTCATGAACATATCGGACAGGGGTTGATCGGTCGGATCGGTTTTGAGTTGTTGATGCAGGATCCGCGTTTTAAAAAACTGCTAAAATTATAGAAACACCCGGTGGTGAAAACCACTGCCATGACCTGGAAAATCTCGCTTTACTGAGAACTCTGGGGAGGCGAACAAGGGAGAGTGGTTAGCATGCGTGCTGTTGTACAAAGGGTCAGTCAGGCCGGGGTGGTTGTTGAGGGCGAGCAGATCGCCGACATCGGACCGGGGTTGCTGGTGTTGCTGGGAGTTGCGTCGGGCGATGATGAAAAGGCTGCCGATTACCTGGCCGACAAGGTGGCCGGATTGCGGATTTTTGAAGATGATGATGAAAAGATGAACCTGTCGGTGCAGGATTGCCGCGGATCGGTTCTGGTTGTTTCTCAGTTTACCCTGTTGGCGGATTGCCGTAAGGGGAGGCGGCCGGGGTTTCCGACGCGGCCAGACCTGAAATTGCGGAGCCCTTGTGCCGTTACTTTACTGAACGGTTGCGGATGGCGGGACTGGAGGTCCAGACCGGACGGTTTCAGGCTGATATGGCTGTGAGTCTGGTGAATGACGGTCCGGTGACGATACTGCTCGACAGCCATCGCAATTTTTAAGAGGTGTGATGATGCGCGTCCTTGTCTCTATGTTTCTTGTTCTTCAGTTCTGTGGTGTGGCAGCGCTTGCTGCGACCTATTCATGTCGTGACAATGAAGGGCGGCTTTACATCACAGACAATCTTCAAGCCTTGCCGGAAGAGTGTCGGGCCAAGGCAGAGGCGATGTCGAAAGATGATCCGGATAACCTCAATTATGTTCCCGTACAAGAAACGCCGGCTGGCGTCGGAGCTGAAGCGCAACGCCAGATTGAAGAGGTCGAGCAGCGGATTAAGCAGAAGAGGGTGCTGGTTGATTCTTATCTGAGTCGGTCCGAAGTCTTAGCCGGCCAGTATGAACAGGCGGTCAAGGATATTCGCAAGGCACGCAGAAACTGGAGCTACCAATCGCGTGATAAGATTCGAGCTGCTGAAGAAAAGATAGAACAAGTTCGGATCGGCAAGAAGAAGTTGCTCGGTGAAATGGGCAGTCAGCGGCTCGACCCGGACAAGGAGCGGCAGATAATGACCACTCTGGACAGGATCGCTGATCAATAATAAAAAAGGCTCCCGCAGGGGAGCCTTTTTGGTTGAATCTGTTTAACCGAAAGCACTTCTTATGACTGTTAAAGCGCTTTTTGCAGTAAGGCTTCGATCTGGTTTTTCGGCACGGCGCCGACCAGCTGATCAACAACCTGACCATCCTTGAAAAGGATCATGGTCGGGATACCCCTTACACCGTACTGGCCTGGGGTTGCGGGATTTTCATCAACATTGACCTTGCCGATTTTGACTTTACCATCATATTCATCAGCCAGTTGATCGAGGACTGGGGCAATCGCCTTACAGGGAGCGCACCAGGTTGCCCAGAAGTCAACCAGGACGGGGGCATCAGATTTCAGGACGTCAGCGTCAAACTGAGCATCAGTAAATTCAAGAACTTTTTCGCTTGCCATTGATTTCTCCTTTATTGAATCATACGCTCTTAGAGCAGTTCTGAAACATGCGAAATTAAATATATAGGAAATCGGGGAAAAATCAAGCCGTAATCGGTCTGTGTGACATGCTTGACAGTAACGATTTTGCCCCATATCATGCCGGAGCGGTCGCGGATGTTGAAGCTGCAGGCATATATGCGGTTTTTGGACTGCCCCGATTCTTTGAATTCGATGCTGGTGGATAGTTGTTGTTCTATCTGAATCAGATCAGGATATTGTAGGTTAATGCTACAGGAGATCCCTCGTTATGAACCCACAGATTGCAGCAAGCTGTGAGCAATCGGTCACATTGCTGAAACAGTATTGTCAGGAGCAGGGAGATGATCTGGTTCGTTTGTCTCAGCAGTTGGCTGCTCTGTTTGCAGAAGGAGGGCAGTTGCTGATTGCGGCAAGCGGCTCTCTGCAGGCTACGGCGCAGCAGATTGCCAGCCATTTTGCTTTTCGGCTCAGTTTCGAACGGCCGGCCCTTCCCGCCGTCTGCCTTGGCAGCGACCAGATCCTGAACCAGAGAATGATCAGCGGTCGTCGGGCCGATCAGGTTCTGGTTCGCCACTACCGGGCAATTAACAGTCAGAATCATCTGCTTCTGGTCCTCAGTGACGGCAGTGACGCCGATGCTCTGGAGGCTGTGTGCGAAGATGTTATCGAAAATGAACAGAAGATCGCGGTCATCTCTTTCGACTGCGACAAGGACTCTCTGACTGAACTTGAAATTGGTCTCTGCCTGAATCTCGGAACTGATTTGCTTCCACGTCAAATCGAGCTGGTCCAATTTTCCGGCCATCTCCTCTGCGAACTGGTTGAGGGGGAATTGTTTGGTCTGTAGCGCCGGAAGATTGGTCGCAGATCGATAAAGCAGTTGACCTTAACACTTTTGAATCAATAGAATAGCCGATTGGATATTATCCTCTCCGGTTTGTCTTACATTGACCGGTCACCAGGAAGGGGTGTTATGGAATCGATGGATCTGCTGTTTTATATAACGGCTTTGAGCTATCTGGTCGCAAGCGTTCTTTACCTTGCCGGGATGGTCGGCAAAAAACGCTTCCCGGCCGTATCGGACGCTGGGTTCTGTTAGCTGAATCATTTTTCAAGCATCCTGCTTTGCTGTACGCCATTCCTCTGCAGGAGGGACTCCTGTTACCAGCCTGCATGAATCGTTGGCCTTTTTCGCCTGGTGTCTGGTTCTTCTTTATCTGCTGGTCGATCTGCGCTTTCGTCTTTCTGTCATGGGGGCCTTCGCCGCTCCTGTCGCGTTTTTGCTGATGGTTGGAAGTGCTTTTAGTCCCAACGTTGTCGTGCAGTTGAATCCGGTTCTTAAAAGTTGGTTGTTTCCGGTTCATATCTCTTTCGCGTTTCTCGGTAACGCGGCGTTCGCCCTCTCTTTCGGGGCCGGTCTTATGTATCTTGTCCAGAATCGGATGTTGAAGAGCAAGCGCTTTACCGGGCTCTATCAGCGCCTGCCGTCATTGGATACTCTGGATAAAGTAAACTACACCTGTTTGAGTATCGGCTTTCCGATGATGACCCTGGGTATTATCAGCGGTGCCTTCTGGCCAATATTGCCTGGGGAACCTACTGGAGCTGGGATCCCAAGGAAACCTGGGCTTTGATCACCTGGTTTCTTTACGCAGCATTGTTGCACGGGCGTTTGAGTGTCGGTTGGCGTGGTCGGAGAGCAGCGTTGTTTTCCATTATTGCTTTTTTGTTTCTGCTCTTTACTTTCCTCGGAGTGAATCTCCTGCTGGGTGGTTATCACACGTTTGAATCATTCGCAATTATCTGACAAGGTCTGGCGATTTATCGATGAATATCATTGTCGTAGGGCTGAGTCATAAGACGGCCCCGGTTGAAATAAGAGAGAAGGTCGCTTTTCCACCGACAGCGATGGAAGAGCCGTTACGGCAGATGGTGTCGCTGCCGGCAATTTCTGAAGCCGTAATTGTTTCAACCTGCAACCGGGTTGAATTGTATGCCGCCAGTCGGGATGCAAGGCAGGCCATTGTTGAATTGAAACAATTTCTGGCCGATATTCACAGGCTTGAACCCGCCGTTCTGAATGAGCATCTGTATGACTATATCGGCGAAGATGCTATCCGTCATGTCCTGAGGGTGGCAGCCAGTCTTGATTCGATGGTCATTGGTGAACCGCAAATTCTTGGTCAGATCAAGACTGCTTACGGTTATGCCAGTGATTTTCAGACCGCCGGGACGATCCTTAACCGCTTCCTCCATAAGGCTTTCTCGGTTGCCAAGCGGGTCCGTAATGAGACGGCGATTGCCAGTAATGCCGTTTCCGTCTCTTTTGCCGCGGTCGAACTGGCCCGCAAGATTTTTGATTCACTTGAAAATAAAACAGTTATGCTGGTCGGGGCCGGTGAGATGTGTGAGCTGGCGGCCAAGCACTTTATCAATCAGGGTGTCACTAAGGTTCTGGTCACCAACCGTACTTTCAGTCGGGCTGAAAGCTTGCTGCTGAGTTCGGTGGAACTGCGGTCAACTTTGAGAATTTTCGCGAGCAGCTGCATCGGGTGGATATTCTGCTTTCCTCAACGGGAGCTCCGACTATGTGCTGTCGGCGAAAAAAACTCAAGGAAGTTTGTAAATTGCGGCGCTATCGACCGATGTTTTTGATCGATATCGCTGTCCCACGAGATATCGATCCGGCAGCAAATAAGCTTGACAGTATCTATCTGTACGATGTGGACGATTTGCAGGGAGTCGTGCAGGCAAACCTGAAAGAACGTCAAAAGGAAGCTGAAAAGGCCGAGTTGATTATTAATGACGAAGTCAAGCAGTTTCAGACCTGGCTGGGGACGTTGGAGGTCAAACCGACGATTGTCGCTTTACGGCGCAAGATGGATACCATCCGTCAGGCTGAAATGGAGAAGACTCTGGCGAATTTGGGTCATCTTAATGACAAGGAACGTAAGGCGGTTGCAGCAATGAGTTCGGCTATTGTGAATAAAATTCTGCATCAGCCGACCAGTATTTTGAAGCAGGCCAGCGGTAACGGGAATGGTAGCCTCTACGTGGATACTATCCGAACCCTGTTTGATCTGCCTGACCATGAGGAACATTCCCCTGAATCTGACCCGCCGGATCAGCAATAAATAAGGAGAAACACTATGGCTAGCAGGATTTTGAAAATCGGTACTCGCGCCAGCGCCCTGGCTTTGTGGCAGGCAAACTGGGTTAAGGAACAGCTGGAAGAGCGCTACCCCGACTTAGCCGTCAGTCTGGTTAAAATCAAAACGCAAGGAGATAAGATTCTCGACGTCCCATTGGCTATGGTCGGTGGAAAAGGCTTGTTTGTTAAAGAGATTCAGGAAGCGATGCTGCGCAAAGAGGTCGATATTGCTGTCCATTCCATGAAGGATGTGCCTACCTTCTTTCCAGAGGGGACAGGTCTGCGTTGTATCACTGAGCGTGAAGATCCACGTGATATCCTGATTTTGCGGGATGGGTGCGGCAGTTTTGCCGATATCGTCCAGGGGGGGCGGATCGGGACATCGTCGCTGCGTCGCAAAGCACAGTTGCTGAATATGCGTCCAGACCTTGAGATGATTGATATTCGCGGTAATGTTCAGACTCGGATCAAGAAGCTGGAGGATGAAAATCTTGATGCTGTTGTCCTGGCCGCAGCAGGAATGCATCGACTTGGTTTTACTGCTCAAATCAGCGAATACCTTGAGCCGAAAACCTGTCTTCCGGCGATCGGTCAGGGGCACTTGGACTTGAGAGCCGAATCGATGATGACGAGACCAATGAACTGATCGATTTTTCAACCATCCGCCAACCGCTTATGCCGTCAATGCCGAGCGGGCTGTCTTGCGGACTCTGGAGGGGGGCTGCCAGGTTCCGATTGCTGCCTATGGCACGGTTGAAAGCGACCGGCTTGAACTGACCGGGCTGGTATCCGATGTCGAAGGTCGGAAAATGCTGAAGAAGACGATCAGCTGTCACGTTGATCAGGCCGAAGAGGCCGGTATTTCCATGGCAAAAGAGCTCCTCGCTGAGGGTGCCGCAGAAATTCTCAATGAAGTCTACGGCTGTGAAACGTTTAAGGAGTAGTTCTTTGCCGAGAGCTGTCTGCTGATGAACAGATTCAAACTGCATAGAGATAAATAAGGAATCTTCCCGTCAAAACAGGTTGTCTCAGCGTCTTGGTAAAAATATGTTATTGACGACCTGCCGCAGTAGGGCCTGTTTCCGGGGGAGAGTGAGAGGTATGAGGGTGACATCTCAAGGTCCATTGACAGGAAAGCGTTTTCTGGTGACCAGAGCCAAAAAACAGGCCCAGGATTTTGTCGATCTGCTTGAAATGCAGGGTGCCGAAGCTCTCTGCCTGCCGACAATCGAGATTGCACCGCCTCTGAGCTGGGCACCTCTTGATCTGGCCATGCGCGACCTGGATGAGTACGATATTGTTATTTTTACCTCCGTTAATGGGGTCGACGCTTTTTTTGAGCGGTTACTGGAAAACAATCAATATTACGGGATTTTGACCGCCATCACCGTCGTTGCCGTCGGGCCCACAACTGCCGAGGCGCTTAAGCGTAATTTTACCAGGGCCGATTTGATGCCGGAAGATCATCGGGCTGAAGGAGTGGTTGACCTCCTGTTGCGGCAGGGGGTTCGGGGCAAAAGAATTTTATATCCGCGCGCTGAAGTTGTGAGGCCGGTGCTGGTCGACAGCCTGACTGCCGCAGGTGCCGAAGTGATTGCCCCTGTTTCTTACCGGACTGTGATGCCGCAAGGAAATTCCGAACAGATTCGTAATCTGTTGATGAATGAACAACTCGACGCCATCTGTTTCAGTGCGTCATCAACATTCAAAAATCTGTTGAAGATGCTGGGGGCCGATGCGCAGACTCTGCTGGCAAAACCCGTTTGTTTTCCATCGGGCCTCAAACCTCTGAAACGATTCGTCAGCACGGCTTCCATGTCGATCTGGAACCAGAGCATTGGACTTTGGATTCTCTGGTCCAGTCCATGGTACATTATTATCATCAGGGGGGGGCAGACTGATCTGCCCCATGACGTGTTTGTTGGCTTTCGGACAGGGAATCGGTTTGTCCGCCACAAACAACAAGGAGATTGCTCATGTATTTTCCCAGTTACCGTCCCAGGCGCCTGCGCCGTAACGAAAACATGCGACGGATGGTCCGTGAAACTCATCTGCGGGTCGATGATCTGATCTATCCGATGTTCAGCGCTTTTGGCGAGAACATCAAAAAAGAAATCAGTTCGATGCCCGGTATCTATCAGCAGTCGATCGACAATATCGTTGCCGAGGCAAAGGAAGTTTATGAACTTGGTATCCCGGCCGTTATTCTGTTCGGGATTCCAGAGGAAAAGGACGCCGTCGGGAGTGATGCCTATTGTGACAGTGGTATTATTCAGAACACAATCCGGGCGCTGAAGGAAGCGCTTCCGGAGTTGACCGTTATTACCGATGTCTGCATGTGTGAATATACCGATCACGGTCATTGTGGGCTTATCAAGGATGGAGATGTCGACAACGACAGCACGCTGGAGTTGCTGGCCAAAGAGGCTCTGTCCCATGCTCAGGCCGGTGCCGACATCGTTGCTCCATCGGATATGATGGATGGCCGTATTGCAGCACTGCGTGATATCCTCGATGAAAACGGTTTTGAGCATATCCCCGTCATGAGCTATGCGGTTAAATATGCCAGTGCCTACTATGGCCCTTTCCGTGAGGCTGCTGAAAGCACGCCCGAATTTGGTGATCGCCGCAGCTATCAGATGGACCCGGCTAATCGACTTGAGGCTTTGCGTGAAGCGAATCAGGACGTGGCTGAAGCGGCCGACTTTTTGATGGTGAAACCAGCCTTGGCCTATCTGGATGTATTGCGTGAATTGAAGGACAATTTTGATCTCCCCCTGGTTGCCTACAATGTGTCTGGAGAATACAGTATGATCAAGGCTGCCGCGGAGAGAGACTGGATCGACGGTGACCGCGTGATGATGGAAACCCTGCTCGGCATGAAACGCGCCGGAGCTGACCTGATCATTACTTATCACGCCAAGGAAGCAGCGCAGCTGCTGCAAAAATAGATCGAGACCTATACTGTACCGGAACCTTCAAGAGGGCTGTCGTTGCCGATGGCCCTTTTGCTCTTTTAATGGAATTGTATTTTTTGAGTATGCCAGATTATTTTGTCGATCAACTTCCCAACGGTGTTCGCCTGGTCACCGTTCCGATGCCTCATCTTCACTCTGTTGAGCTTGTTTGTTATATGGCGGTTGGCGGCCGTTGCGAAGCCTCCGATCAGTCGGGGATTTCTCATTTTCTTGAGCACATGCTCTTCCGCGGAACTGCGGAATACGCCACCAGCACCGATCTGGAGCGCGCGTTTGAGGCGATTGGCGGTTCTGTGAATGCCTCAACCGACTCTGAAACAACCTGTTTTCATTCTCGCATTCATCCAGACTATCTGCCGGAAGGGGTGGCTCTCTTTGCTTCCATGTTGAGGCGTCCCCGCTTCAGTGATATTGAAACGGAACGTCGCATCGTGCTGGAGGAAGCTCGCGAGGATTACAACGAAGAAGGTGAGCAGATCAATCCCGACAATCTGATGGTTGGTCTTCTCTGGCCCGACCACCCGTTGGGAGAATCGTTGATCGGCTCATTGGAAAATTTACGCCATATTGATACCCGAATGCTCAAGGACTATTACCGTACCTGGTATCAACCGGGGCATTTGGTTGTCTGTGCCTGTGGGGCGGTTGACAGGGTTGCCGCACTGAGGGCGGTGGCAGAACAGTTTGGTGACTGGACTCCGGGAGAGCAGCAGAGGGTGACCGCGGCACCGGTTTCAACGGCAGATGGCCTGAATGTTGCTGGGTCCATGATTCCGATTCGCAGGTTGCCCTTCAATTGGCTTTTCCTTTACCCGGGCGCAATGAAGAATCAACTCTGGCCGTCAGGTTGTTGAGGCGTGTATTATCCTGGGGCGGTGGTGCACGGTTGACTTTACGTCTGCGCGAGGAACTGGGCCTGACTTACGCCGTGGAAGCGAACTGCTCTCTGATGAGCGATTCAGGTTATCTGGCGATTGATCTGTCGGTTGCTCCTGAAAACCTGGTTGCGGCCGTAACCGAATTACTTGCTGTTCTGGCCCGGATGCGTGAGGAGGGCCTGAGCGAGGAAGAGCTTGCTGCCGTCATTAAGAGCTATGTTTTCGATCTCGAATACTCGCGCGATCAACCCGAAGCCCTTGCTGTTCGCTATGGATGGGGAGTTCAGGCTGATTATCTGAGAACTCTCGATCTGGATATTCAGGAATTGCACCGCCTGCGTCCGGAAGACCTGCAGAGAGTCTCCCGGCGTTTTCTACGCTCCAAGGCTTTAAAGCTGGTGGTCGTTGGCCCCTGGTCGGAGCAAAATCGCCAGGCGATAGAAACTTTGCTGGTTTCCTGTCCTCTCGATGGACAGGGCTAAATCCGGACGGTTTTATAGAGAAAATTCTTGAATCTGAAAAAAACCCTTCTCTCTTCGGCCGAAGGCTTGTCCGGGTCGCAGACATTCAACAGGCGGGCCAACTTAGGCATGTTGGTTGCCCCTTCCGCACGTGCTTTCTCGAGCAGTTTGAGAATGACATCACGGGTGATATCCTGCTTTGTGTAAGGCTGGTAGATCGTGGACCAGAAATCTTTTCCTTCTTCCTGGACCTGGTAAAGTAATTTTTCCGCCAATTTTTCGGTATTGATTTCTGCGCTGGCCTCGGTCGTCTCACTTTGACTGTGCTGCGGATTGAGGGCGCGGTTGATATCCTCCATATGGATGACCTTGCCCTGGCGAAATAACATAGCCTGAGCAGGATGCTGCGCAATTCACGGATGTTGCCCGTATAGTAATGACGTTTGAGCAGGTTTTTTGCCTGTGGGCTGAGAGACGGGGGATCGTTCGACTCCGATTCAGTTTGATGGTAGGCCTGGTAGAGACGACCTAAAAGTGAACTGCGAGGTCGGGTATGTCCTCACGTCTCTGGTTGAGGGAAGGGACCTTGATGATCAGCTCCGATAGCCTGTGATAGAGGTCTTCACGAAAATGACCGGTGTTGATGAGCTGACGAAGATCTCTGTTTGTCCCGGCAATCAACAGAACCTGGGAGTGGCGGGTGATGTTCTCTCCCAGGCGGACAAATTCACCGTTGTCGAGGAAACGTAACAGCTGGACCTGGGTTTTGGGTCGGCGTCGCCGATTTCGTCCAGAAAACAACCCCTCCATGGGCCTCTTCCAGAATGCCGCGACGATCACTGTGGGCACCTGTAAATGCGCCGCGTTTGTGGCCGAACAATTCGGAGTAGGTCAGTTCACCGCTGTAGGCGGCAATATTGGTTTTTTTCAGGGGCAGACTGCGCTGGGTTGAGAGCAGGTTGCGGTAAATCTGATTAAGTTGGGTAAAGAGGTTGTTGAACAAAAACTCCTTCCCCGCTCCCGTTTCCCCGGTAATAAGGATTGAAGGAAGACCGAGAAATTCGCCCTGTTCGGGGATTCCTTTCTTTTTCCATTGTACGATGCGCTGGCACAGAGGGGGGCTGATGCGCTGAATCGTATCGATAATCTCCTGGGTTTTTTCCGAATTCCCGATTATATTGCCGAGCCGGTACGAGGTGATGGTCGGATCTTTGTAGTCGACATCCTGACGCAGGCGATCAATTTCACCGGTGAGTTGTTCCAACTTCTGCAGGATCCCCAGATGATGGCCGATCAGACGTTCGATAATCATCAGGATCCGTCTGTGCTCGCTGGTAAAGTAGTGCGGCTGGAGACTGTCGAGACAGATGACAGCCAGGACCTCATCATCATAGGTCACCGGGACTGCTATTTCGCTACGGATCGCCTGGGTGACGGGGTGATAGAAGTAATCGTCGGTTTCATAGTGAAGACTGTCGACCAGGATTTCGACTTTGCCCGTAGCGGCAGCAAGCCCTGTCAAGCTGCGCTCTTCTCTTGGAAGCTCCTGTCCCCCGACCCTGATCGGCGGGATGTATTTTTCATCCAGTCTTTATTTTTGGCTCCAACCAGATTGCCTTGTGCATCATCGACAACCAACCAGCGATCCCCCTCATGTTCCCTGACCAGTGCGATACTTCCGGTGTCGGCACCAATCAGTTGAGTTGCTTTCGACAGGACCCGGTGTAAAACTGCTGCAGGCCATCGCTCGAATGCTGAAGCAGATCACCAATTTCCGCCAGAATCTGGACTTCAAGGTGTTCATCGCCAATTTCCTGAACCACCCGTTGGGCCATTTCGGCATGCGCTTCGAGCAGGTCACGCTCAAAAGGTGTGAATTGGTGATGCTCGTTTGTATAATAGTTGACCAGACAGATAACCCGACGGGTACGTTTGTCGTAACGGGGAACCATGTAGACCGATTTTAGCCCCAGTTCCTCGGTCAAGTACTTTTTTGCAATGATTCTGCGGCCAGGTCTGCGACATAGAGGGGGGTCAGCAGGCTGTCGTCTGTAATCAGTCCAGCTTTGTCGATAAAGCGTGAAACCAAGGATTCTCCAGGTGTCAGGTTGATTTGACGTTCCTCTTCATACAGCTTGCTCGCCTCTGGTTCCTTGGAATAGGAAGCGAGAATCTGCATGGTGTGCTCACCTTTATCGGGTGAGGATATTGGCATTAAAACGGTTGCCAGGGCGACCTGTTTGACCAGATGTGCCGCCGATTGCACCATGAAGAGAGCCGCCTCACGTTTCTTGGCTTCATCCACATGCCGAGCCAGAATCAATTGCTGGTGATACTTTCGGGCACGATCCAGATTAGGGGTTGTCTCGGCCAGCATTGTCCGGATTTTGCGGAGTTTTCTTCCGGGGGGAATTCCCCCGGCTTGGCTCTGTCGAGACAGAGAACGCCAATGGCATGACCCAGGTGGATGATGGGAAGCATGTAGGTGGCTCTGATTGTGTATTCACTGAACGTGGCCGGTTGGTCGTCCGGATGTTCGAGCAGGTCGTCAATGGCTATTTCATGTTTCTGCTGATAAACCTGTGGAATAAACAGGTCTCCCCTGGTTATTGGAAAACCGGTCTGGCGAACTTTTTTGAACTCGCTGCCCGATGAAGCAAAGCAGGTCAGTGAGCCAACCGTCAGGTCGGAAAGGTAGATTCTACAGCGACCGCTGCCAATGATCAGCTGCGTCCCCTCAATCAATTTATGGAGAATTTCTTCAATATTTTCTTTGCCGAAATTTTTAATGACCGCAACGATCTGATCGACTTGGGGCTGAGTGGTTTGCTCCATCGCTGTGTTGATCCTTTTGGCTTTGAAAAAAACGCTGTTCAGGCAGTAGGGGACGATGAACTGTGTGAGTATGATTTTACACACTTGAGTGTATGGGAGGATGTCGTAATTGTCAAAATTAAATATTAGATCAGGATATCTTTAAGTCTCGTATTATCAGCTAGTTATTAATGCTGTAATAGTTTGTCAGAAAAAGACCCTATATGGAATCAGGATGGCTGTCTGGTTTTTTTGGAAAAGATTGAAAAGTCTTTTAAGTTTAACTGGTTAAGTGGATATTTCTGAGGGCGGATAGGTGCCGGGGAAGGAATGTGAGGAACTGTTTATTAATGGAAAAACCTCTCTTTTTACGGCTAAATGCTTGAATATTAAGAGGTTTTGTCGATTAAGTCCTTGATGAAATGGTTTGGATGATGAATAATGATAAACTACAGGTTGTAAAAATCTATACTCGCTGGAAAATCAATGCGCACAGAGGATAAGGGTTGAAGTGAAGACTGCTGTCGAGACGTCGGGAGAACTGTTTGGCGAACAGGATATCGCAGGACTTCTCTGCATGCCACAGGTTCTGGTTAATTTGATTGAAACCTGTCTGGGAGGTGGAAGCGTTCAGTCTCTGGTCGATATTGTCCTTCAGGATAGCGGTCTGACAGCAAAAATTCTTTCGGCCGCCAGTAAACCGGTACTGCTCGCCTCGATCCTCTTGAACCGGTTTCGGCTGCAGTTCAACAGCTTGGTGTCCCGGATGGTTACAGGAATCGCATTGCAGTCAGCCGGCAGGTTGTTCGGTGCGATCTGTCCGATGCTGAACTGGAATTCCAGTATGGATTGTGGTTTGCTTCCCGTGTCTCAGCTATTGCCGCTCGTTGTCTCGCTCCTTCAGTCAACTATCCCTATATCGAAGAAGCGCAGCTGAGCGGTTTACTGCTGAACCTGGGGATTCATGCATTTTTCAACCGCTATGGTGAAGATTATGCTGTTCTGGATGTAAATCCGTGGAGCAGCTCAATTCAGTGCCAGTTTGAAGAGAGTCGCTATGGGACCGATCATCTGCAGGTTGCAGACGACTTGATCGGCCGCTGGCAACTCGATTCATTTTTGGCTGATGCCGTTCGTTTTCTTCATGCTGATGTCGGTCAGATTGAAAAAAGCAGTATCCTGTTGAAGATTGCCCGTCTGGCTCAACAGTTTTGCCAGAATTCTAAGAGCTTAAGCGTTGAAACGGAGCACCTGGCTCAACGGCTGTTCGGTTTACGTAAAAGTGAAACTGATTATCTGTTTGAGTGGGCCCAAGGTCTTTCCCCGGCATATGGCGATCTGCTGGGAAACAGGCAGGAGATTCGTGCCGATTTTAAGGCTGCGCTCGATCGTCTTACCGTCCTGTCGTTCATGTTGGCAGATCAGGAGGCCGCCAGGGCTCGACTTGCCGATGCCGATGACAGGCAGGGGCTGGTCTGTATCGCTCGTCATCTTTACCTTGAAAACTGTTCGGCAACCGATGCCGTCTTTTTTCTTCTTGACCAGCAGAGCAACCAGTTGACCGGCATTATTGCCGATGGGCAACCACGCATGGTTGGTGAGTTGAAGATTCCCCTCGAGGCTGAAACATGCCTGGTTGCGCGCGCTTTGCTGAGTGGAGAGCCTGAACACTCATTGGATGAGTCTCAATCCCTGACTGTCACTGACCATCTGTTGAAGCGCTTGTGTAAAAGCCGTGCTTTTTACTGTCACCCGTTTCGCTGGGAGGGGCGGCCGCTGGGTGCCGTTGTCCTGGGAATTGCCGATCTCTCTGATCTGAAGGGGGTGCAGTCTCTTCAGATTCGTATGTTCGGTCAGGTCGTCAGTGCCGCCATGGTGCGTATGTCGTTGGATATCCAAGAGCGCTTCGGTGAAGGGAACAGTTTGCTCCGGCGGGTAAGTCATGAAGTTAACAATCCTCTGACGATTATCGGCAACTATGCTGAAGTCTTGCACCACCTCCATCGTGATGATGATAACTGTGAGTTGACCGAAGCGATCAAGAATGAAGTCAGACGAATAGATGATATTATTAATTACTACCTCAACCAACAGGAGATTCCCAAGTTTCCCGAGCATAATATCGATCTGAATCAACTGTTGCAGGAGACGATCGATTCGATCAATGCGACCGAGTTGGAGCCTCGCGGGGTTTCTGTGCAGATGAAATTGACGCAGGGATTGAAGACGTTGCCGACCAATCCGGTTCTGGTAAAGCAGGTCATCGTGAATCTGCTTAAAAATGCTGCGGAGGCGGTTGGTCATGAAGGGCAGATTGTCCTGTACAGCCGTGAGAATTATATTGCTGGAAGCGGTCGTCATGCCGAAATAATTGTTCATGACAACGGCCCGGGAATTTCGGAAAAATACAGTCGCAACTGTTTTCCCCTGTTGTCAGCACCAAGGCGCCGGGCATGCCGGGGTCGGATTGAATATTGTCAAGACGATGGTTGACGATCTTGGGGGGAGGATCAGTTGTCACAGCTCTGCAGAGACGGGGACCAGTTTTCATGTTCAGATTCCCTACAAGGATGAACGACCATTTGACGCTCAGGAGTCGATGTGCAAGCAGTCAAGCTGATAAATAATCCGACAGAGATTGTCGCCGAACAATCGCAGGTGCTGATTGTCGACGATCAGATGTCTCTGTTGCAGAGCCTGCAGGCATTGATGCGCATAAACGGCTACCGCTCTGATCTGGCGCGCAGTGGTGGTGAGGCGATCAAGAAGCTTCAGGACAATGATTATCAGCTGATTTTACTTGATCTGCAGATGCCGGGAATCGACGGGCTGGAAGTTCTGGAATACATCCGCCAGGCCCGACTGGATCTTGAAGTTGTTGTCATCAGCGGAGAGGCTTCATTTTCCAATGTTAAAGAGGCCGTTCGTCTTGGCGCTTTTGACTTTATCCGCAAGCCCTACAACCCTGAAGAGTTGCTGAATGCGGTCAGTCGTGGTTTCGAACATTATCGTCGTCAACGTCAGCAAATCAACAGGGAGCGCAAGCTCAGCGAATCTGAACGGATTCACCGCTTTATTGTCAATAACTCCCCTGATTTCATCTATATGCTGAATGCCGGGGGAGTGATTACCTATGTTAACGATATGGCAGAAGAACTGCTTGGTTACAAGCGCCATGAATTGCTGGGGCAGCACTTTTCCAAATTGATTCATCCTCATAACGCCGACGAGGCTCATAAATTCTTCAGTGAGCAGAGATCGGGTGATCGGGCTCCTCGCAGTGTTGACATCCGCCTGAAGGTTAATCCCCGTAATGATCGCGTTCGCTGTCTTGAGAATCATGAACTGATTGTTGAGCTGAACGCCATAGGGCTTTATGAAAAGGATGCTGAGGGTGAGAAGGTCTATGTAGGGACGTTAGGTTCTGCCAGGGATATTACCGAACGCAAGCGGTCGGAAGAGCAGATCAATCATCAGGCTTACCATGACATGCTGACCCGCTTGCCTAACCGGGCGCTCTTTAACGACCGTATGAATCAGGCCTTTGCCCATGCACGGCGCAGTGGAGAAAACTTCGCCCTGATCTTTATGGACCTGGATCGCTTCAAGCTGATCAATGATACTCTGGGACATGTTATGGGAGACCGGGTCTTGCAGCTGGTTGCAGAGCGGATCCTTGACTGTCTCAGGGCCGAAGATACCCTCTGCCGTTTTGGTGGCGATGAATTTGCTTTGCTGCTGCCGAATATCACTTCAAAGGAGAGTGTCGCTTCGGTTGCCGAGAAGATTCTCAAGGCTGTTCGTCAGCCGTTCAAAGTGGACAATCATGAGCTCTTTATCAGTGCCAGCCTCGGAATCGCCATGTACCCTGTTGCCGGAGAATCGCGTGAAAGCCTGCTTCAGAGTGCTGATATCGCCATGTATCAGATCAAGAGTGCAGACAGGGATAGTTATTGCTTTTTCAGCGATACAATGAAGAGCGAGTCCGACTTTATCTCTGTTGAACGGGACATGTTCAAAGCCCTGGAAAAGCAGCAGTTCCAGGTTTATTTCCAGCCTCGGGTTGACCCTGCCAATCATGCGATTGTCGGCATGGAAGCATTGTTGCGTTGGCACCATCCGCAGCGCGGTTTGATCTATCCCGATGAGTTTATTGCTGCGGCTGAAGAGTCAAAGCTGATCGTTTCAATCGGTGATTGGGTTTTGGGTAGTGTCTGTCGGGAGGTGGTGCGCTGGAAGAAGCAAGGTCTGCCAAAGATCAAGGTCGCTTTAAATCTTTCGCCGGTACAGCTCGAACAGGAAAATTTTGTTGGACGCTTTGTCCACATTATCGAAGAATACGGGGTTCCTGCCGATGTTTTGAAGTTGAAATCTCAGAGCAGGGAATGTTGAAAGGGCCGAAGGATATGGTCCAGAAGATCAGGGCGCTGCGTGATTACGGCGTAACCGTTGCGATTGATGATTTTGGCCGCGGTTATTCCTCGCTCAGTTATCTTCAGAGTATGCCGATCAATACGCTTAAGATTGATCGTTCCTTTGTTCGGGACATTGAGGTTGAACATCAGCAGGCCAAGGTTGTTGACGGGATTGCCATGATGGCCAAAGGGCTTAACCTTAATCTGATTGCTGAGGGGGTCGAAAATCTGCTTCAACTCGATTACGTCAAGAGGCTTGGTTGTCATGAAGTGCAAGGTTATCTTTACGGTAAAGCGGTCTCGGCTCAGGATGCCATGACGATGATGCAGACTCAGTCAGATAAGAAAACGCTTTTCACTCTGCCGCAATGACGGTGGCATCCGGAGCCCACCTGACGGTCGGGAGCTCTCTTTTTCGAGGTTGCTTTTTGCCCTGAGTCCGGAATGGGTGAGCCGGAGACAGGAGGGAAACTCATACTTTGTTTTGTGAGAGAGACAGAACTGCACTGCTGTGTAACGAGCATGACAACATCCATTTATGGGCTTTGTCATCAAGCTGAGGGCCGCCTCCCGAATGGGAAGCGGCCCTTTTTTCTAACTGGAAAAGGTTGTTGCGAGCGCTTCAGAGAAGATATTCATACCCTCATTCAATTGTTCATCTGTGATGGCAAGTGGCGCCAGAAAACGTATGACGTTACCGAAAATCCCTGCACCCATGACCAGTAAGCCATGCTTGAAGCATTCCTCGATGATGACGGGAACAGCACTCTTGAGAGGGGCTCTGGTCTCTGGATCATCGACCAGTTCGACCGCGACCATCGACCCGAGTGAGCGAATGTCGCCCAATTGCGGATGTCTCTGCTGAAGCGCTTTCAGTCGGGAGACAATCTGTCCGCCGACCTCTTCTGCACGCCGGCTCATATCTTCTTTTTCCATCAATTCGATTGTTGCCAGGGCTGAGGCGCACGCAACCGGGTTGCCACCGTAGGTCCCGCCGATACGGCCAGGTGTTGCCGCATCCATGATCTCAGCTTTTCCCACTACGGCAGACAGCGGCATTCCTGAGGCAATTCCTTTGGCCATGGTCATGAGATCCGGAACCAGATCGAAATGCTCACAGGCAAACATTTTTCCCGTTCTGGCAAAGCCCGACTGAACTTCATCGGCAATAAATACGATTCCATGTCGTTCGCAGATCTCTTTCAGCCCCTTGAGGAACTCTTTGGGTGGAACGATAAAGCCGCCCTCTCCCTGGACCGGCTCTATGATCATGGCGGCAACACTCTCTGGATCGACCTCAGAGATAAAGAAGCGCTCAAAGTGTTCGAGACAGGCCATCTTGCACTCGGGGTATTTCGACTTGTAGGTGCAGCGGTAACAATAGGCCGCGGGAGCTTTATAGACTTCAGGAGCAAAGGGTCCGCACTCATGTTTGTAAGGTTTGACCTTGCTGGTCAAGGTCATGGTCAGCAGGGTCCTGCCGTGAAATCCGCCGTCGAAAGCGATGATACTTGGACGCTTCGTGTATGATTTGGCTATTTTTATGGCATTTTCGACCGCTTCTGCGCCGCTGTTGACGAACATCGCCTTTTTATCGTCGCTTCCCGGTGTGATGCGACATAGCTTTTCTGCCAGCTCTACATAGGGGGCGTACATGCCCACCATGAAACAGCTGTGTAAAAGTTTCTCGGCCTGGTTTTTTATTGCATCGACAACACTGTCCGGGCAATGTCCTGCGTTGATAACGCCGATTCCGCCGTAAAAGTCGATGTAGCTGTCTCCATTGATGTCTTTAAGAATTGCTCCCTTGGCTTCCTCGATGAAAATCGGTGCCAGGCATGATACGCCATTGGCGACATATTTTTTCTTTTTCTCCATGAGGTCGTTGTGTCTGTTGGTTTTTTCATTTTTGGTGGCCTGGGGTAGCATATTTCCGTCTAGCATTTTTCCTCCTTGATCCATTAGTCATTATGGATTGCTGATTGAGTCAGGCGACCAGTTTCGACAGGTCCGCATTTTTTAAATGAGGATCGGGATGTGGAAACTGGACTTGGATGATATCTCCGGCAGGGAAGAATTCCTTCTCTGCCGGGAGTATGGCAATGGCATTGGCACGTAGGGACGTTGTGAGAATTCCTGTGTTCTGGTCTCCTGCGCTTGTCGCTATGAGCTGGTCTCCGTGCTTGGTCACCAGGACCCTCAAAAGCTCTACCCTGTCCGGTTTTTTGTGTGCGGGCTGTGCAAAATTGCGCTGACCGTCGGCCTTTCCGTCTGCTGGTGTCCCATCAGTTTAAGCAGAGCCGGTCGTACAAATTGATCGAACGTCAACAGAGTCGATACCGGGTTTCCCGGGAGTGAGAAAACAGGTGTCTGCTGCATGAGACCGAACAGGGTCGGGTGTCCTGGTTTGAGTTTGACTTTCCAGAAAACAGGGCTGACGCCGATCTGCTCTAAGGCTTCCTTGACGAAATCTCTGTCTCCCACCGAGATCCCGGCCGTGGTCAGAAGAATGTCCGCTTTCAGGCCTTCTGCTATTTTCTGTTTAAGTTCGGTAAGATCATCTCTGGCATGCCCAGCATGATCGGCTTGCCCCCCGCCTCACTGACCGCTGCGGCGAGGGCCAGGGAGTTGCCGTTGACTATTTTTCCGCTGGTCAGGTTTTGGCCTGGTTCAATAAGGTCGCTTCCGGTTGCAAGAATGGCAACCCTGGCCTGGCGATATGTGATCACGCTTGTTTTGCCAAATGATGCAAGCAGGCTTATTTCGCAAGGCCTCAGAACCGTGCCTGATGCGATAGCCAGTGTGCCTGCCTTGATGTCTTCTCCTTTCTGACGCACGTGCTGCCCTGGCTTGACACGGAATTTTATGAGGATTTTATCTCCGTCCTGTTCGGTGTTTTCAAAGGGGACCACCGCGTCGCAACCATCTGGAATCTGTGCTCCCGTCATGACCCTGACGGCGGAACCGGCTGGAACGATCATCCCTTCGGCTGATTCTCCAGCGGGGAGGCAGCCGCAGACCTTCAGGTGTATCAGTCTGTTGCAGTCATCACTTCGGACTGCAAACCCATCCATTGCGGAATTATTCCAGAGGGGAAGATCGTATGCTGCATAGATGTCTTCAGCGAGCACCCGGCCAGCCGCTTCGAATAAGTCTGAAGGGCAGCCTTCCAGTGGGATGATGCTTTCCAGGATGTCAGTCAAGGCTTTGTTGAAGTTGGTGACCATCGGTCACTCCCTCCTTGGGATGGGGTGGTTGGAGCGGGTTTTTACGGCAAGCCGAGAGCGCTCAGGAGATAATCGTTTTCTAGAGGGCAAAGGCTTCGATTTCCATATCCAGCAGGTCGATTGTCAGCTTGCGGTTTCTGAGCAGGTTGTCTTTGCCGAGGATAATCTTACAGATTTCAGCGACTTCGAATCCGGCAATGACGGCAGGAGTAAATGCCGGATTGCCCAGCTCCTGTTCAACGCCGCTGTCATCACTCTGATCCCGGTATATTTTTTCCAGGGTTTTTTCACCGGGAAAAACAGTACAAACGTGGCCATACCAACCGCCAATGGCGGCATGAACGAGCGGGATGTTCAATTGACGGCAGATTTCAACAATATCGAAACGTGTCTTTATGCTGTCGACGGCATCGGCAACAACATTGATATCGGCGAGCAGGTCTGCTCCGTTGTCTTTGCAGAAAGGGATCTGAACCGGAGTCACCGTGACGGCAGGATTGATCTCTGCAATCCGTTGTGCTGCGGCTTCTGCTTTTGATTGACCTATCAACGACATCGTCGACAGAAGTTGGCGATTGAGATTGTGGTCTTCAAAAATATCCGGGTCGATGACGACGATTTTACCAATACCCAACCGTGCAAGTTCTTCTATGATGTAGCCACCGAGCCCGCCGCATCCCACTACGGCGACCTTGCTGGAGAACAGTTTTAGCTGCTGATCAACCGTAATTGTTGTGCGGTTACGTTGGTAGCGGGCCGGCAGGAGTGTGGCTTCCAGGCATAGCATTTCAATCTCCGCATGACTGAGCCCGAAGTTGAGTCTGGTCTCTTCAAGGATCTTGCTGCTAAGCAGTCCATTTTGAGAACTTGCCCTGAGTTGATTTACCGCTGTTGTCATCGGAGTTCACTTTCTTCAGCTATCGAGGATCTCTCTGCTGTCGTTATTCACCTTCGGGGGAGGTGACATAATGAGTATTGATCAAGGATCATACCAATCTCCCCTGTTTTTGTTTTTTGTCCGATAACCTGTTGATATTTCGAATCTCGCAGGTTTGTCATGATTTGTCGGAGGAAGGGATTGTGCTGACGAAATGATTCTTTTATGCATTTTTGATGCGATACGGAATCTTTTTTGTCGGTTTTTTTTGCCTCGATCGGGGTGGTTCCCGGAAGCGGTTTAGTCACGCTCTCATGTATGTCGCTGTATTTTTTTGAGTCATACGGTCTTGAAGAGAGCTCTTCCGGAGCATTTAAATGTCTTGCTTTTTCTTTCTAATGTGTTGTTATCCTTGCATTTTTAGTCATTCTTTTGACTTTTTGATGGCTCTTGTTCTCTATTGTCAGGGGGACGATTAATTTTATACTGCTGTTCTTTTTGTGATGCAGGAGTGCATTGTTGGGGGTGGCTCTGTGTCGAGGTCATCTCTGCCAGTTCACAATTTAAATTTAGTTTTTTAACCGGTCGCGTCTGGTGTGCCTGTTTCGTTCTGATGGTATCTGTTTAATCTCATGAATATAAAAGACTATTCTGATTTTTTAGATCTTTCCGGTGCCCCCTTTCAGCTTGTGTCGTCCGGTCTTTTTCCCCGCCTTTGTCGCTGCGATATTTTGCATGTGGCACAGCTCGTGCTCAATGCTCTGATATAAAAATAAAACAGTATTGTGTGGATCGGAAGCTGTTGGCCCCTGGTGAAGGAACGTTTGAGTTGTTTCTGTCAGGCCGAAGATCCTGTTTCAGTGGAATCGTGTATTGGATTCAAAAGCAACAATTTATTCATAGCTTGGGTCACATCATAACCAAAGGAGAATGTATGTCCGAAAGAATAGAGTTTCGTAATGTCGAATATGCTCGTGAAGAAGCATTGCGAATGGTGGAGCTGATTAACCGTCCCGAAGATCAGGTGTCCCGGGAAGATCGCGAACGTTTAACACATGAAACGGTTGAGAATTTCGAAAATCATATTAATAGGGGGTTTCTGGAATATCGTAAGTCGGTGACAGAGGCGGGTGATTTTGCTTCCATCGAATGGAAAGGGCAGGGATCTTTAATCAGGGATGCCCTTGGGCGTGAATTTATCGACGCCTTGGGCGGCTTTGGAATCTATTCTGCAGGTATTCGCCATCCAGAAATCGTTGAGGCCGTTAAGGCGCAGCTTGACCGGAGTCCGCAATATACACAGGAAATGCTTGATCCTCTGCGCGCTCATCTGGGGAAAGTCCTGGCCAATCTGACCCCGGCGATCTGCAGTATATGTTTTCAATAACAGTGGAACCGAGGCCGTTGAGGGAGCGCTGAAATTAGCCAAGTTTTATACCGGAAAGGCCGGTTTTATTGCAACGACTTCAGCGTTTCACGGTAAAAGTCTCGGTTCTTTGTCTGTGATGGGGAAGAGTGTTTTCCGCAAGCCGCTGATGCCGCTGTTGGGGAATACGCGCCACGTTCCTTTTGGCGATGCCGACGCTCTTGAGCAGCAATTGGCTATTTGCGAGCAGGTCGGAGACGATATTGCCGCATTTATTGCCGAGCCTGTTCAGGGAGAGGCCGGTGCTGTGGTTCCACCGGAAGATTACTGGCCGCGCGTCCGTGAGATCTGTGATCGTTTTGGGATTCTACTGATCGCGGACGAAGTTCAGACCGGACTCGGTCGGACGGGTACCCTGTTCGGTGTCGACCATTGGGGAGTGACCCCGATATTATGACTCTGGGTAAGGCCCTGGGGGTGGTGTTGTGCCGATGGCCGCATTTATAGCCACGCCGAAAATCTGGAAAGTGATGGAGCCGAATCCGTTCATGCATACCTCCACAACGGGAGGGAATCCGCTCGGATGTGCAGCGGCCCTTGCTTATGTCAGTGTCATGCTCAAAGAAAACTTGCCGAAGCAGGCCGCTGAAAAAGGCGAGCATGTGATGGCAAAACTGGAAAAGTTGAAAGCGAAGTACCCGACAGTGCTGGCGAACTATCGGGGTAAGGGACTCTTGATCGCGATGGAGTTTGTAACCGATGAAATTGGTTACAAGGTTGCCTCCGGTCTCTATCACCGTAAGGTTTTGACTGCCGGTACGCTGACCAATGCCAAGGCGATCCGTATTGAACCTGCCCTGAACATTTCATACGAAATGTTGGATGAAGTTCTCTACCGCCTCGAAGATACATTTAAGGGCATCGCTTGATGACGACGACCGGTCAGTTGTGAGGACACTGACCGGTCGTTCTGTTTCATTGTGAAATGAAGGAGAACGGTATGAATCTATATGCAGGAAAGCTCCTTGTTGTTGACCTGAGTACGAAAGAGATAAGCACTGAACCCCTGCGTCAGGAATGGGTCCGGCAGTATTGGGGAGTTGGGGTCTGGCGCTTCGTTATTACTGGGATGCGGTGACTCCCGAGGTCGATCCCCTGTCGGCTGAAAACGCTATTGTCATCATGACCGGTCCTTTTAGCGGGACATTGGTTCCGTTGACGGCACGTCTCAGCCTGGTGTCCAAATCTCCACATACGGGCACGATCTTTACCAGCAATGTTGGGGGCGCCTTTGGCCCGGAACTCAAATATGCCGGGTATGACGGACTGATCATCAAGGGGGCTCTGAAACCCCTGTCTATCTGAAGATTATTGATGATCAGGTCAGTCTGGAAGACGCCAGTGAAATGATGGGCAAGGGAATTTTTGAAACAGAGGAATGTCTGGAGCATGCCGTCGATGGGTTCGGTGCTAAAACTCTGGCTATCGGCCCGGCTGGTGAAAAATTGATCACCTACAGCATGATCGGCTCGGAATCTTATCGCCAGTTTGGGCGCAGTGGGACTGGGGCGCTGTTCGGTTCCAAGAACCTCAAAGGGGTGGTCTGCAAGGGGAGTCAATCTGTTGCTGTTGCCGACATGCCAAAGTTTATCGAGCGGATCAATCACCATAAAGGGAAAATCTGTTGACCGAAGATAACCTTTGGGCCAACAGCGACGGGACTGCTGTCTTGGTCGATGTGACCAACGAAATGGGGATCCATCCGACAAAAATTACAGTGCAGGGATCAGTGAGAGCAAGGATGAACTCAACTCTGACGCCGTCAAGGCAGCGAAGATTTCTGATCGAGCCTGTGCCGGTTGTCCGCTGGCTTGTGGCAAGTTTACCAAGGTCGGTGACATTGAAGTTGAGGGTCCCGAGTACGAAACTCTGTGTCTGGGCGGATCAAACTGTGACGTTCATGATCTGGAAGCGATCATCAGATTTAACCGGGTTTGTGATGATCTGGGCCTTGATACCATGAGTTGCGGCAGCACTATCAGTATGGCGATGGAGATGACCGAGAGTGGCCGTCATGATTTTGGTATCCGCTTTGGCGACAGTGATGAGTATTTGAAGCTTGTAGAAGAAATTGCACTGCTTTCGACCGAGCGTGGTCGTGACCTGGCGTTGGGGGCCAAGCGGCTGGCTGCCAAATATGACGCCGCTGATTTGTCGATGGAGGTCAAGGGGCTCGAAGTTCCTGCCTACGAACCCCGCGGCAATTATGGTATGGGCATCGCCTATGCGACCAGCGAGCGGGGAGCCTGTCACTTGCGCGCCTTCCCGATTTTTTCCGAGACACCATTTGAGATTGATGCACTGGTTGATGAAGTCATCGAATCTCAGAATTTCAATGGCATCAAATGGTCCATGTGCTACTGCGACTTTTGGGGGTCGGTGACCACGGAAATCACTGCCGATCTTCTGTCTGTCGGACTTGGCGAAAAGGTTACCGCAGCCGAGTTGGATAGAGCCGGTGAGCGGATCTGGAATCTGTCACGCCTGTTTAATACGTCTAATGGTTTTGGCGCGGCAGAAGACAGCCTCCCGGAAAAGGTCCTCAAAAATCCTCTGAAAAAAGGGCCCAATGCTGGAAAAACCTTTTCTCCGGATGACTTTGCCGTGCCTTGGGCAGCTATTACCAGAAGCGAGGTTGGGATGAGCAGGGGCGGCCGGGGAAGGCTAAGTTGATCGAATTGGGATTGGATCAAATTTAATGACGTTAGGAGGATAGGTTTATGAGTAAGCAGCTATTTGCCGACCCAGAAAAATGCACGGGTTGTAACCGCTGTACATATGTCTGCTCTGCGACGAAAACCGGAAGCTTTGCTCCCAATATCGCGCGGATAAAAATAAATAACTTCCCGCATCGAGGGTTTGCTGTTCCGAGTGTCTGTTTTCAGTGTCCGAATGCACCCTGCCATAAAGCCTGTCCGGCTGGAGCGATCACACGCAATGCTGAGGATGTGGTGGTGGTTGATCCGCACATATGTATTGCCTGTGGTAGCTGTGTCAATGCCTGTCCGTACGGCATGATTGAGCTCGGTGAGCAGTTGACGGCAGCAAAGTGTGACCTGTGCGGTGGTGACCCAGCCTGCGTCAAGGAGTGTTTTCCGGGAGCACTGGTCTGCGTCGAGAAAAGTCCTGAACTGTTGAAGCTCAAGGGTGCTCAGATGAAGCAGCGGAGCGTGGAAGGCTCCCCCGAAGAAAAGCGGTTTCGGTTGGGGCGGGCAATTTTGGATCAGGTGAGGGGAAATTGAGCAGGTGATCGGGAAAGGAGGTTGCTTAGTGTTCTTGATTTACCGTTGGAAGAATGCGTCCTGGGCTGAAGATTTTTTTAGGACCGGAATATCCTTGCCGCTTGGACGGAGAAAGCGGACAGAGGATGAATTCTGATAATCCTTATTGTTCCGTTCCTGTTTATTGTCGTGTTTGGTATCGTTGTGTATTGAATTTACCTACTGGGTTTTGAGCCAGCCTAAGGAGTATGTAATGTCTTATGCTAGTGAGGAAAGTTTGGAAAAAGTTGGTGCCGAGATGGAGCCGACTACAGTAAAAAAACGGTTGTCGAATACGCTGTTCTGGCGTTTGTATTTATTTTGATTGCGGCCATGGCCCCGGAGGACGTTAAAGATTTTGGAGCATTGTCGGCGATTCCATCGGTTTTTCTTCTTGCTTTTATCTTTTATACCAAACGCATCCTTGAGGGGTTGACTCTTGCCTCTTTGTTGGCCTTTTTTATGGCCTATAAATGGGATTTTTTCGGGCATGTCAATGAGACCCTGACCGGTGTGCTGACGGATGGCGATACGCAGTGGCTGTTTATCGTTTGTGGTGTCATGGGAAGTATTATTGCGCTGATCCAGAAAGGTGGCGGTGCCGCCGCTTTTGGCGACTGGGTTGCAACCAGGGCTAAAACCAGAAGAAGTACGCTGCTCTGGACCTGGTTTCTCGGTGTCGTTATTTTTATCGATGATTATCTGAATTCTTTGACCGTCGGTTCCTGCATGGCACCCATTACCGATAAGCATAAGGTCTCCCGCGAGAAACTGGCTTATATTGTCGATTCCACTGCCGCCCCCGTTTGCGTGTTGATTCCTATTTCAACCTGGGCTGTTTATATTGCCAGCCTGCTTGAACAGTCAGGAGCCGCTGCCGAGGGGGAGGGGCTGAAGTTCTTTATTCAGACGATACCATACAACTTTTATGGCTGGGTTGCAGCGTTGATCGTACCATTGGTTATTCTCGGGATTATTCCGGTCTTCGGCCCCATGGCCAAGGCTGAAAAACGTGCGCGCGAAGAGGGTATTCTGGCTCCTCCGGGATCGGAAAAGATTGATATAAGCGATGGTGAAGGACCCGCGCCAAGTGTCCGCAAGCCCAAAATCATGAATTTTTTCCTGCCGATTGTTGTCCTGATTTCATCAACGGTATACTTTGACATTGATATGCAGATGGGGGTTTTGACAACAGTCGCCTTCATGTTTTTGCTCTACATCCCTCAGGGACTCCTTGGACCGGAGGAGTTTTCGATGCTTGCGTCAGCGGCATCAAGAACATGCTTTTCCCGCTGCTGATGGTTGTGTTGGCATTTACCTTTGCCGACGTCAATGAGCAGATCGGTTTTCTCGGCTGGGTCATCGACAGCGCGAAAAAGATGATGACTCCCGAAATGATGCCGTTCATCGTTTTTATTGTCCTCGGCATTACCGAATTTATTATGGGGCTGAGTTGGGGAATGTACGCGATTGCCGTTCCGATTGTTATTCCGCTGGCCGCAGCGGTTGGTGCCGATCCTTATGTCTGCATCGGTGCCGTGTGCTCGGCCGGAGTCTGGGGGAGTCATATCTGCTTCTACTCCGATGCGACGATTCTTAGTTCCGCGGCATCGGGGTGCGATAATTATCGCCATGCCGTGACTCAGATGCCCTATGGTTTTCTCGGCGCCGGAGTGACGGGAATCGCGTTTATTGCCATCGGTTATCTGGCGTAGTGTTCAAGTTTTCAAATTGTCCGAATTCAGCGGCGCACAATCGTGCGTCGCTTTTTTTTTGAAAAGCTGATGGTTACGGATGTGGCGGTTTTAAATCTGATGGCATGTCCACAGACTTGTTATCTGGATGCCGATATGTTTTTATGATTCCATTGTGCATTGTGTGATGCATTAAGGAATCGACACTGATCCTTATTTTTAAGTCAGGGGAGAGTAGATGGTTGAAAGAATAGATCTGGTAGGCAGTTCCAGTTTGCACCTTGATCACAGGCGGCATCAGGAAGCATTTAACAAAACACAAACCAATGTCGGCGGGGATGGTGTTATCTCCGTGGATAAGGACGGTTTTGTTTTGCTGTCGGATCGCGTGGTTCGGCAGAATCTTGATATTCATCCCGGTCATACCTTGAGTGATCATTTCCCGGAGCTCTGGTCTGAAGTTGAAGCGACCCTGAGGGACCGAAGGCCTCGATTTGAACTCGTCGTTGTGAAAGAGGGGCACGAATTTCTGGTCACGGTCAATCCTATTCTTTCCAGTACCAATATCGTTGGTGCCATCTGTGTCTTTTCGGAAAATACCGAAATTGAAGTTATCGCCAGAAAGATGCGCGATTTCAGAGAGTTGTCAAAAGAGTTATCGGTTATTATCAATTCCTGTTATGAGGGGCTTTGGGTTTATGACCGACATGGGACGGTCCTGAGGATGAATACCGCAGCCGAGCGGATCAATGGTGTAGACAAGGACGATATCATCGGTCGGAATATGAATGAGCTGGTCACCAGCGAGCTCGTCGAAAGATCTGCTGCTCTGGAGGTGATAGAAACGAAGGAGACGGTCAGCTTTCTCTGTGCCACCAGAGGGGGGAGAAAACTGCTGAAAACGGGGACTCCCATCTTCGATGAGGATGGTGAATTTGTCAAAGTCGTTGTCAGCGAGCGGGATATCACTGAGATGGATGAGATGCACCGCAAGCTGGAAGAACAGGCGGCATTGAGTAGTCATTATCAGCACCAGATGTTGGAGATGCAGCAGGCGGAATTGGCATCCACCAAAATTATCGCAAAAAGTCCGACCATGATCCGTGCCCTGAATCAGGCCATCAAGGTGAGTCAGGCCGATTCGTCGGTTCTGATTCTGGGAGAGTCTGGTGTCGGCAAGGGATTGTTTGCAGATCTGATCCATATGCGTTCACAGCGTGCGGAAAAGCCATTGATCAAAATTAATTGCGGGGCCATTCCGGAAACACTGATCGAATCAGAGCTTTTCGGCCATGAGAAGGGAGCGTTCACCGGTGCGCAAACGGCAAAGCAGGGCATATCGAACTAGCTGACGGCGGGGTTCTGTTTCTGGATGAAATTGCCGAGTTGCCTCTGGGGTCCCAGGTCAAGCTGTTGCGCTTTCTGGAGGATGGCAAGGTCACCCGGCTTGGTGGGACACAGGCTAAACAGGTTGATGTCAGGATTATCGCCGCGACCCACGGTGATCTGGAGGAGATGGTCGAGCGTAAGGAGTTCCGACTTGATCTCTATTATCGTCTCAACGTCATCCCCCTGCGGATTCCTGCGCTGCGCGACCGTAAAGACTGCATTGTCCCGCTGATTAAGCACTACGTGGATCAGTTCAGTGAGCGCAATGGTTTAAACAAGCGTATTACCGGTGCAGCAATGGATGTTCTTCTGTCTTATGATTGGCCGGGGAACGTGCGGCAGTTGATGAATGTCTGCGAGCGGATTCTGGTTATGGCCGATGGTGATGTCATCGATATTCAGGACTTACCACAGAAGATCGCAGGCAAGAGCGGGACTGCGGGAAGTATGCCGACTGAACGTTTGACCCTGAATCAGGCGATTGAAAGCTTTGAGCGTTCTCTTCTGATTGAAGCGATGGAAGAACATGGGAATCAGTATCGGGTGGCCGATGCCCTGGGAATCAATCAGTCAACCGTAGCGCGTAAACTGAAAAGGCACGGGCTTATCTAGGTCCTGTCCGCAAACCCTCCAGGGTTGAGAGGTGTCTTTGATCTCTCCTCAGGATGCATGATTGCATCCTGATCCTCTGCTGGTTGTTGCCAGTATGTGTCTTCTGGTCTGTCCATGACCCTGCCGCATTTTTGGGGCTGCTTTTTTAAAACCCAAAGACCCTTTTTTAAGGCTCTGTAACTATTAAGAATTCTCCTCTCAGCCTCGATCCTGTCGAGGGTTCATTGCCATTTCTTCCTGTCCGGGAGGCGCTCTGGCATGGCTTATGCTGATTCCTCTGATTGATCATCATTATACGCCATATTGATATGACCAACATATTGTTACAGGAGCTTGGACAAATGACCAGCATAACCGCCGAAACTACAGATCTGATGCAGGAGCAAGAGGCCTTGATCAAGATGACCGACCAGTGTGAACAAATGCGCAACAACCTGAATTGGTTGAAACAGAATATGCATCCATACTTTTTCGGAACTCTGCAGCATGAGCAGGATGCGCTTGCGACGTTGGCATATGGATTGACCGGAATGAAAGATAATCGCCGTATGATTCTTGCTGATCGCGACAATACGCTTATTCTGGCGTGTCTGAGTCAACCGGGATCTCTTTATGAAACCCTGCAAATCGCTGCAGACAAACCGATATCGCTGGCCGAATTTACCGATTCAAAAGCGGCCTTGCCGGGGACCGATCACTATTTAGAAATTCACAAGTACCAGTTTGAACGCAAAAAACATGGCGAAATCGATCTTTCACAGCGTCCACGGATCCCGGCAGAGGTCAAGAAACGTGTGACCGATGCTCTTGAGCGATACTATCCCGAATTCGATCATCGTCAAAAGAGCGTTTATTGAAATTCTGTGGTTGAACAACAAGGACTATATTCTTGATTCTTCGCCTCGGAGAGTGGCCAAACTGCTCTGGCTGTATCAGCAGACGGTTGTCCATGACGGCATCTTTGTCGATCTGGAATTTCCTGACCCCGCAGAGGAACTCGGTCGTGAGTCACGACTTTTTGGTGTCGGCAACCCGCCGGAAAATAATTTCCTGTCTCAGGTTATGGAAGTTTTCAAGCGCCTTGAGGTTTCGGTCGAGCGGGCATACGGGTTAACCATCAGTAACGGTTCTCATCCCTATTTTCTGTCAACGTTTTACATCACTGCCATGGATGGAAGTCGAATCGAAAAAGAATCGGAGCTTTATCGACGCTTAAAAGAGGAGCTTTACAATACCCAGATTATTCGTTCCTGTTCACAAACCTACCGCGAAATGATTCCCACCGGCCTGGCCAGTGGGCCTGACGCATCGCTGATTTGTGCTTTCATCGGTTTCTGCCATACGAATATGGCTCATAATCATCCTGACAGCTACGATCTGGAAGGGGTTATGCGTGCTTTTCATAACCACCCCGAAATTGCGTTACAGCTGGTGACGTTGTTCCGGGTCCGATTTGATCCTCAGCAGCAAGAGCGTGAGGAGGAGTATGCAAGAATCCTGGCCGAAACGGAAACACTGATCACGCAGTACAACACCGGTCGGCGCTTCCTTGATGATTTTCGCCGGCGCATTTTCACCTGCGGATTGCTTTTTATTCGACACACGTTAAAAACCAATTTTTTTGTGCCTGAAAAACATGCCCTGTCATTCCGTCTTGACCCTGTTTATCTGAATCAGCTGGGCAGTGATTTTGTTTCCGATCTTCCCGCAGAGCGGCCATTTAGAATCACTTATTTTTACGGTCGCTACGGCTCCGGTTATCATATCGGCTTTTCCGATATCGCTCGAGGTGGCTGGCGAACCTTAATTACCCAGGGGAGAGATGACTATGTCACTGCCGCCAATAGCGTGTTCAAGGAAAACTATGTCCTGGCCCATACTCAGCACTTGAAAAATAAGGATATCTATGAGGGTGGTTCGAAGATGGTTGCTGTCCTTGATGCGGGTGGACAGCTCGACAGGGAATTGTTGATTCCGCGGCTGTATAAGCTGCAGTTCGGATTTATTAATGCTTTTCTTGATATCTATGTCACCGAAAACGGTCGGGCTAAAGACCCGCGCGTGGTGGATTATTACGCAGAGGATGAGCCGATTGAACTTGGACCGGATGAAAATATGCACGATCGTATGGTCGAGTTGGTTGCCCGTCAGGCCGAACGGCGTGGTTACCTGCTTGGCAAAGGGATCATGTCGAGTAAAAAAGTCGGAATCAATCATAAGGAGTTCGGGGTGACCTCAACCGGCGTGGTCCGATTTGCAGAAGTTGCAATGCAGAAACATGGTATCGACATGCACAAGGATCCTTTCAGCGTGAAATTGACCGGAGGTCCTAACGGTGACGTCGCCGGTAACGCTATGGATTTAATGCTGCAGCGCTGTCCGCAGGTAAAAATCTGCCTGATTGTTGATGGCACCGGAGCTTTTTATGATCCGCAAGGAGCAGACCATAAAGCTCTCGCCGATATTGTTTTGAGAGAGGACATCGATCGCTACGATCCGGAGGCGCTGAACTCCGGCGGCTTTATCCTTTACCGCAATCAGACCCGCCAGGACGGGTTGCGTCAGCTGTTCAGAAAGGTCCTTCGCACCGATGGAGGGATTAACCGAGCAGTGGGTGACGAATGATGAATTTTATCGTGAGTATAACAGCTTGATTTTCAATGTTCCTGCCGATTTGTTTATTCCTGCCGGGGGGCGACCGGAAACTGTGGACATCGATAACTGTCACAGATTTTTCGATAACACGGGGCAGCCAACGGCTCATATCATTGTGGAGGGTGCCAATTCTTTTATAACTCCGGAAGCCAGAACCGAATTGCAAAAGAAGGGAGTTGTCATCCTGCGTGACGCATCAGCCAACAAGTGTGGTGTTATCTCTTCTTCCTATGAAATTATTGCCAATCTGATGATGACCGATAAGGAGTTTTTGACACATAAGGAACAGTATGTCGCGGATGTGGTTGATATCCTCAATCGCCGGGCAGAGGATGAAGCAGAGCTTATTTTTCGCCGGATCAAAAAGAATCCTGAAATGCTTTACACTGAAGTTTCAGCCGCGATCAGCCAGGAGATCAACGATCACTACGCGCGTTTGTTCCGTTTCTTCCAGAATAATCCTCATCTGTGTGCTAAACCTCTCTATCGGAAAGCAATTTTACTGCATATGCCGCGCCTGATTGGTAAACTGGGTAAGTTCCGAAACCGGATTGACGATCTGCCGGAAAAGATCAAGTTTGCTATCCTTGCCAGTGAAATTGCATCGTCTCTGGTATACAAAAGCAACGAAGAGGCTTCATACGTCGAAATGGTTGAAGGTCATCTGGGGCAGATGGAACCACTTTAAGACAGGGGAGAACTTTTTTGATGCAGATAAAAGTCAAGCTGATCGGCGCCTTTCGGGTTGATCGCTTCAAAGAACAGGATCTTGTCTATCCGTGCGAGACAACCGCTGAGAAAATCATCGACCATCTGGATATTCCGAGGCGCGCTCTAGGGACTGTGTTGATCAATGGTGTCCATTCGCGGGTCGACGATCCGGTCAGGGATGGAGATACCATCGCTTTACTTCCGATTCTCGGCGGCGGTTAGTGGTCAAATTTGTAACTTTATTGATTGTAGAGGGAGTTGAAATATGAAAATCGAAACGACCGATGCTGCTGCTCAGCCGCAGTTGATTTATTACAAGCGTTGCACTGTCGATCTGAAAAGCGGCGAGATGATTTTTGCTGATGTCCCCTGCCGTAATCTTGAAGATGTTCTCGGTGGATTTGGACGGTCTTTTCAAGATCTGGCCCGCCGTCAGATCGATAGGGCCTATTGCGATGAAAATCCTCTCATTGTCAATACCGGTCTGTTGACGGGGTCCTCGGCAATGACCGCCATGAGGACCTATTTTTCCGGTTACAGCCCGATCAAGGGGTCAAAAAAAGGTTTGCCGGCAGCCATGTGGGCGACGGGGAGTGGCAAATTCGGCGCCAAGTTCAAATGGACCGGACTGGACGAGTTGATTTTTGAGAACCGCTCCGACAAGCCTCTCTACGTTGTCATTCGAGAGTCTGCTTCAGGGCCGGTCGTGGAGCTTAAAGAGGCCACGCATCTTCTCGGTCTGTCAACTCATGAAAAAATAATGGCACTGCAAAAAGATTATCCGGCGGCTCATTTTGCCGCGATCGGCCAGGCCGGAGAACATTGGCAGAACAACTACATGGGAGCGGTTGCGCTGTCGACCGAGAATCAGCTGAAGTCGAAAGAAGATAAATGTCGCTTTGCCGGACGCGGTGGTATGGGTTCATTGATGGGATACAAAACATTCTGGCTCTGGTGGCGCAAAGTAGCGACAAAATCAGCAAGGTCAGCGATGCCGTCAAGAAGGTCAATATCAATGTCGTCAAAGGGGGTGGTTCTGCCAGAATCCAGCCGATCAGCCGAGGGGGAGGGGGGGGGACATGGGCCGCATACGACGTGCTGCAGGCTTTTCATGCTGTTCCCTTTAATAACTTTCGTCCGCAGGGGAACGATATCCCCGAAAACTGTTCCGGGAAAATGTTGAGCCGGATTATCATATCAAGACTGAGGCCTGTTTCCGCTGCGGAATCACCTGTCACAATAATATTTCAGAAAAGAATCCCGATGGAAGCCAGGGCGAATTTTTGGCCAAGTTTGACTACGAACCGTTGAACCTGCTCGGCACAAATATCGGAATTCACGATGCCGGGCAGGCTGCCCGCCTGATCCAGCTGGGTGACAATTATGGCATGGACTCCATTTCCCTGGGGGTCACTATTTCCTATGTCATGGCCTACAACGAACGCCATCCCGAGAACCCTGTACTTAACGGAGCAACCTTTGGCGATTACGTGAAGGCACGTGAATTGATTATCCAGGCCGGGGAGGGGCAGCTGCCGGAAATCGGCAGAGGCTCGATGCGTCTTTCCGAGCAATTGGGTGAAACCGATTATGCCTACCATGTGAAAGGATTGGAAATCCCTGCCTATCAGCCGGAGACAAATCCCGGTTATGCCTGGGCCATTGCCGGAGGTCACATGTCGATGGGAACCTATGGTTTGTTGACCCGTGAAGGCAAATCCGATCTCGATTCCTGGGTGCAGGGTATAACGGAAGACAAGCTGCACATCGTCGGGTTCGACATGATCGGGCTGTGCAAATTCTTTGATATTGCCAAGGGGATCGGAACGCAGATGGTGGTTGATTGCCTGAAAAGCGAATTCGGTCTGGAGCTCACGACCGATGCGATCCGCGCCGCTGTGCGCAGGGCGTTTTTACGCGGCCTTGCCTTGGAGTTGAAGCAGGGGTACACGAAGGAGGAATTCTGTATCCCGGCAGAAGTTGTTCTGAATCCGAACCGGAATATCAAGCTGCCTAATATTACCTCACCTGAGTTTTTGGAGACATTGGCAGAACGGGTCTGGGAGATATTTGAGCCTGAGCTTGACGGGATACTTGAACATTAGATTTTGTTCTGGGACGAAAAGAAAAGACCGCGGATATGGGGATGCAGAGACAGAGATCGACAGAACTTTACAAGCGAGCATGAGTGCTATCCGAGAGCCCCTTTCCGACTTGTCGACAGCGAGTCGGTGGCATGATTACTCTGCTCTTTAATGCCGGCCGGTGTGTCGTTTTACCGACGCACAGAGCAGTGATGGTACCGTTCTGCAGATATTTCAATGGTATGCTTGCGGCGTGTTTATCTCGACCCCTCATGTTCTAGTCTGGATTTATGAGCTCCGCGCACAGTTTTGACGATCTGGACCGGACCATAGAAGTAGAAGCTTCGCGCAAGGTTTTACGCTCGTTCACCTGCCTTGGTCGATCTAGTCAACGATGTTGACACTCAACAGGCTTCTGCCTTGATGATGGTGTTATTGCGGTCAGAGACTTCCGCTGAAGAGGAGTTGCGCTGACGTTGATTTTTGAACATGGTAAGCTTTTTTTAACGGGACGTCTGTTCTTTGAGATGAAAAGCCGACTGCGATCGCAGTCGGCTTTTGTGTGACTTCTGTCCGGCAGCCTGGCACCTGCTGGACGGAAGCAGTCTGATGCTATTTTTTTATGGTCTGTTCGTACAGTGCCACAACCGGGTGACCGGCTTTGACATTGGTTTGTGCGCTCATGTTTGCATCGGTCAGGTTCATGGCGCAACCAGGGCAGGCGGTGAACAGATTCGCATAGTTCTCATCCTTGATCTCAGCCGCTTTCTTCGCGCCGATTTCCTGGGTATGAGGATAATTCTTAATGCTGAAGGTTCCGCCAAACCGCAGCAGCTGTTGTTTTGAGGTCTGAATACTCGGTATCGAAGTGCTCAGAAATAAATTTCTTCAGAACGCCATCTTTTGCATGGTCGTAGTGACAAGGGATGTGCAGAGTCGTTTTGCCTTCCAATTTGATCCCTTTGGGCAGCTCCGCCTGCAAGATTTCACTCAGGAAGATAATGATATCGACCGTTTTCTTACTGAGTGTGCGTCCTGTTTCGCGCTCGGCATTGTCGGCAAAGCCGTATTCGCAGGTCGGCAGCAGGTGATGATGTAGTCAGCGTCATCGATGCCATCGAAGTAGTCGAAGTTGTCGTTGGCCTGCTGGCGGTAAAGCCCCATTTCTCCCATCGTCGCCGCCGGAATGCCGCAACACTTGTTGGTCTTGGGGACATAGACGGATACACCATAGTGAAGCAGGGTTTCAACGATTGCCTCCCCCCAGTGAGTATAGATCAGAGTCACTGCACAGCCGGGGTAGAAGATGACCCGCATCTTCTCATTTTCAGCTTTGTTCAGGCCGCCATATTTTTTGGTGAATGGCTCAGACGGCATATCGACGATATGGCGTTTGTTCATGTCGCCGATCAGCGGCTTGTAGATGTTGTGAGGCTTGAAAACCCCGTCGTCGATTTTTTAGTGCCCAGTCGCAACCCCATGTGAAACAGGGGAGACATGGCCGCGAGCATTTTGGGTTGGCCCATGGCAAACTTCAGGACGGCTTTCTGCCACAGCGGCATTTTCTTGACCTGGCGCAGTATTCCCTTCGCTCGCAGGAAAATTTCATCGGTTTTTACGCCGCTCGGGCACTCACGTTTGCAGCGCCCACAGAGGATGCAATAGTCGATGAACTTGAAGATTTCATCGGCCTTGTTGATCTGCCCTTCGATCAGGCGTCGAGCAGATACATCTTGCCCCGTGCAACGGATGATTCCTGCCAGTCTTTTTTGTACAGCGGACAGACCGATTGGCAGGTCCCGCAGCGGCTGCACTGGACGAGCAACTCTTCAAGCTCTTTGAGCTCCTTGACAACCTTTTCTACATTACTCATGACTTATAGCCCCATTTTAGTCGGGTTCAGAAGGTTCTGCGGATCGACCCCCTTCTTAAGCTGTTTCATGTAGTTGATGGTGCCTTCACCGACTTCGTCGACCATGTACTTGGCTTTGGCGATGCCGATACCATGCTCACCGCTACAGGTCCCATCGAGGGCCAGAGCGACGGCAAAGATATCATCCACCGCTTTATGAACGCGCGTCATTTCCTCCTCGTCGCGTTTGTCGCACAGGATGGTTGGATGGAGATTGCCGTCTCCTGCATGACCGAATGTTCCGATGGTGACATTGTGTTTCACCTTAATTTCTTCCAGAGCCTGGAGCATGTCCGGAATCTTACTGCGCGGAACGGTTGCATCTTCAAGTACCAGGGTCGGCCGCGAGCGAGCCAGAGAGGAAAGGGATTTTCGTCGACCTTCCCACAGGGCTTCCTTTTCTTCGGCGGTGTTGGCGACCTTGACATCACCATTGTTCTCTTTGCTGACCTTGAGAACGGTCTGGTAGTCATCCTCAACCTGGGCCGGGTGTCCATCGACCTCAATCAGAAGCAGGGCTGCCGCATCTTCCGGAAGATCGGCACCCGTTGCTTCGCGTACTGTTTTGATGGTGAAGTTATCCATCAGTTCCAGAGTACAGGGAAGAACATGGTTGGTGATGATCCCCGATACACATTTTCCGGCGTCGATAATATTGGTAAACGAGACCAGCATGGCCCGCGATGCTTTTGGTGGAGGAACCAGTTTGAGAATCACTTCCGTCATGACACCCAGGGTGCCCTCCGACTGGCACATCAGGCCGGTCAGATTGTAGCCGGTACAGAGCTTGACTGTTTACCGCCGCCTTTAACGATGTTGCCCTGCATGTCGCAAAAGGTGACTCCCATGACGTAATCCTTGGTGACGCCATATTTGAGACCACGTAAGCCACCGGCGTTTTCCGCTACGTTCCGCCGATGGTCGACATCTTCTGGCTGCCCGGATCGGGTGGATAGAACAGACCCTTGGCGGCAACTGCTGATGCAATATCGAGGGTAATGGCACCGGCCTGAACCACGGCGTACATATCCTCAACGTTGATTTCGAGGATCTGGTTCATTCGGGTCAGGACCATGACACATCCGCCCGTTACCGGAATGGTGCCACCAGCGAGATTGGTTCCGGCCCCCGGGTGATCAGTGGAATACTGTTATCGTTGCAGAGTTTGCAGATCGCTGCGACTTCTTCGTTGTTTTGGGGCGCACAACCACATCCGGCAGGACCGGCTTTTCAACCGAAGAGTCGAAAGCGTATAGGGCGAGATCGGTTGGCTGATCCCAGAAGTCATTTGGCCCAACAATGTTTTTGAACTGATTTAATATATTTTGGTCGATCATCGTATGCCTCATTTCTTTAAATGCTGTAGTGCTTGGTTATTGATATCAGGCCAGTGCCATCAGGAAAAATCCGACAACCGCAACAATTATCCCGTAGATAATCATAGGGATGATGGTTCGTTTCAGGATAAAGCCTTCGCTCGCGGTGATGCCAAGGACAGAGCAGACTGCAACGATATTGTGGATACAGGTCATATTCCCCATGCCGCCGCCAACTGACTGCATGCTGAGGATAGTGATCGGATTAAGACCAAGCTCTTTGGCAATTGACAGTTGGATCCCGCCGAAAGTCAGGTTGGACACCGTGTTGGAGCCGGAGAAGAAAGCACCAAGCGCACCCAGATAGGAGGCGAAGAACTGCCATTGTGAACCGATGGAATTGGCCAGGGCCTTTCCGATAATGATGGTGTTGGCCTCAACTTCGGGGGTGCCGAGCATCAGAAGTTTGACGAATACCAGGGCACCGAGGAGGGCCAGAACCGGCTTCTGCATCTGGCTCAGAGATTTGGTGACGGTGTCTTTGGCGACCGAGTACCTGGTTTTGAAGATGAAAAATGCAATGGCAGAGATAATGACAAATGGAATCAGGCAGGGGATGTAGAGGGTTGCATATTTCCATGCCGTAGAGGTGCCAAAAATATTGCTGATCGATATGACCAGCGATTTACTGACGGCAAAATTTCCAAGGCTTCCAAAAGACATTTCAAACAGGGCTTCTTTACCGACAAGTAGAGGTTTGATTCCCAACTGCTTGATTCGGGTTGCCAGCAGGATAACGACCGTACCCCAGAGCGGGAAGGTTGCTTTGACCAGCATCGGCAGGGAGATGTTTTTCTTCTCTTCCAATTCTTCCGTGTCTTCTTTAGACAGTCCAACGCCTTTTTGGCCAGAAATACAGATAGTGCCAGGCCGATAGCGCCGGCAACAACAGACGGGAACTCGTAATCGATGCTTGCTGCCAGAATATAAGGCACGATACAGCTTAAAATACTCAGGTAGACATATACGATGTTGCGTTTAACCTGCTTGAAGGACAGAGCAAAAGTAAGGGCGATAACCGGAATAACCAGGGCTGCAAAGCTGTGCATGATGGCTGCATTAAAACCAATTTTGAGCAATTGTTCAGGGCCTATTCCCGGGAGCTGACCCAGGCCAAACCAGCCGGGGGTGCCAACAGCGCCAAAATGGACCGGAACACTGTTCATGATGAGGCAGAGAATGGCGACCCGGATCGGTTGGAAGCCAAGACCCACCAGGATCGGAGCCGCTATGGCTGCCGGTGTCCCGAAACCGCTGGCACCTTCAATCAGGAAAGCAAAAGCCCAGCCAACGATCATCGCGATTGCGACTTTGTTGGTCGTTACGCTGTTGAGCCAGGTACGAATCGTGTCCATGGCACCAGTTGCTTCCATTGTTTTGAACAACAGGATAGCGCCCAGACGATGGAGATCGGGACCAGAGCTGTCAGGAGACCGTTGATGACTGTCGCGTTAACCAGATTGGCTTCGACATTGAAATAGCCCATTTTCAATACATAAAGGAGCAAGGCCATGAGGGGCAGAGCTTTGAAGGAAGGCATGCTGTTTTTTTGGTCATCAGATAAATGAGCAGGAGAATCGGCAGTAACGAGATCGCTGTGTTCATTTTTGGTCCCTGTGTCCTTTGGTTTGATGGCTGCTAGCCAAAATGGCAGTGGTAAAAAACACCTAACAAAAAATCACATACGCCAAACACGTTAATTTAAAGGTATGACCAATGTCAATATATTATTCATAAAGACGTTTTACCAATTCTGTGAGAATTTATCTTTACTGCCTTTGTTTGTGCTTTTTTGTTTATTAAATCCAACTATTATAGTGGGTTACGAAGATGGCTGATGTGGTTTAGGTAGCGCAAAAAAAGGAGTCTACAATAGTTGATGGGTGTATGAATGGTAAGACCACTTCTTTGGAGGCAGATATACGGCTACAGGCAAGGTGGGACAAGTGTTTTTTGCTGTTTGATAATCCTGAGACAGTCATTTTAATCATCGGTAACTGCGACTGGACTTGAATCTCTCATCTGTTTTAATTTGCGTGCCGCCGTTGCCTGACTGAGCCCTAGTGCTGAAGCAATGCTGCGTGTTGTGCGGTATTTTTTTGTGCTTGAAGGAGGATTTCACGCTCTCGTTCTTCCAGCAGTTTTTTCAGTCCTACTCCTTCTGGCAGGGTTTTCTCAGTTGCATTTAACTCTGTTTTGTCTTTGGTAATATATTCTTCCGGGCTGGTGACGATATTACGCTCAACAGCATTTTCCAGTTCACGGATATTGCCTTTCCAGGGCATGTTGCTCATCCGGGTAATGAGGCTTTCTGAAAAAGTTTTATAGCTGTTGTACCTCCGGTTGTATTTATCGGTGAAGTGTCGAATGAGGGGTGGGATGTCCTCACGGCGCTCGCGTAGCGGCGGCAGGGGAATCGGAACAACGTTGAGCCGGTAATAGAGATCTTCACGAAAGGCCCCATCATTGACCTGGCTGACCAGATCTTTATTGGTCGCCGCGATGAGGCGGACATCGACATCTTTGAGCTGGCGGCCACCGACACGATAGAATGATTTGTCCTGAATGACACCAAGTAATTTTGATTGCAAGTGCAGCGGAAGTTCAGAGATCTCATCAAGGACGATTGTGCCGCCGTTTGCCGCTTCAAAAAGTCCGGTTTTCCCCTTATTGTCCGCTCCTGTAAACGCACCGGCTTCGTAGCCGAACAGTTCCGCTTCTATCAGGTTTTCAGGGATGGCGGCACAGTTGATCTGCATCAGAGGCTTGTCTTTGCGTTGACTGGCGCGGTGGATGGTTCTGGCCAGCAGGGTTTTACCCACACCCGACTCTCCCGTGAGTAAAATAGTCGAATCGGTCATCGCGACCCGTAGAGCCAGATCGATGACAGCCATCATTGACTCACTGCAGGTTATCAGATCATCCTCGTTGAGGAGCTGGTTGCGTGCGGTGTCCGCATCGATCGTTTGGCTGTATTGAACGGCTGTAAGATCCCATACCGTGTTTATGACGTACTTGATTTCGCCGTTCGAGTCGAAAATCGGGCGACCCTTGACCAGGAATTTATGGCCTGTGCTGGTTGAGTAGGTTGCCGTGACAGGGATTTTACGTTCCAGCACCAGCAGGCTGGCCGACCCGGAGAAGTAGTTATCCCGGCCAACCATATCGTACAGGTTGCGACCGACCAGTTGTTCATTGGTAAAGCCGGATAGCTCTTCGTAGGTTTTGTTGACGCCGATAGTGACGCCTTTGCCATCGACAATATAGATGCCGTTGTAAAGGTTGTCGAAGATGATCTCAAGGAGTTCTTTGTCCATGGGGCCCTTGTCTCCACCCCCTTTGTATAAAGGGGGTGGAGGTGACGTTTGCCGGCGGCATGACAGCCGCGCCGTTTGGCTATTTGAGGCTGTCGGAGATGTTGAACGGACAGTCGGTTTTTGCTGTGACCAGCTCAATACTTGATTCCGGAGCCAGCTCGATCAGGGTCAGTCCTGTTGCGGCGCTGACCTCAAAAACGGCCAGATCAGTGACAATCATATCGACGACATTCTTTCCGGTCAACGGCAGTGTGCATTCCTTCATTATTTTAGAAGATCCGTCTTGGCGCAGTGATCCATCATGATGATGATCTTTTGACTCCGGAGACCAGATCCATGGCACCCCCTGGACCTTTAACCATAGCACCGGGGATCATCCAGTTTGCCAGATCGCCATATTGAGACACCTGCATAGCGCCAAGAACGGACAGATCAATATGTCCTCCACGAACCATGGCAAAGGATTCAGAACTGTCAAAAAAAGCCGCGCCTGGCAGCCAGGTGATTGTTTGCTTTCCTGCATTGATCAGGTCGGGATCCTGGTTTCCCTCTACCGGGAACGGGCCGACGCCGAGCAGGCCGTTTTCGGCATGGAGTGTTACAGTGATCTCCTCGGGAATATAATTGGCGACCAGGGTTGGCATGCCGATGCCGAGATTGGCGTACATACCGTTTTTAAATTCCCGACTGATCCGTCTGGCCTGCCATTCGCGTGCCGGAGAGAATCCCTTGAGCGAAACTTGGCCCGCCAGTGTGAGTTGTTCAATCGGTTTTTCCAGATTTTCACTGATCAGGATGCGATCAACATAGTTACCGGGAATGTGGATTTCATGGGGGTCGAGCTCTCCTATTTCAACCACTTCTTCAACTTCGGCAACGGTGGTTCGTCCGGCCTTGGCGCAAGCGGCGTTGAAGTTGTTGGCGGTATAGCGGAAGACCAGGTTGCCGGCTCTGTCTGCTTTCCATGCTTTGATCACTGCCAGCTCGGCAACGATACTCTCTTCAAGGACATACTCCTTGTCACCAAATACCTGGGTCGGTTTATTCTCGGTCAGGACAGTGCCAAAGCCGGTGCGTGTGAAAAAAGCAGGGATTCCGGCACCGCCGGCGCGTAATTTTTCAGCCAATGTGCCTTGCGGAGTCAGTTCAAGCTCTAGCTCGCCGCTTAAAAACTGTTTTTCAAACAAGGCATTTTCACCAACATATGAAGAGATCATTTTTTGATCTGACGGGTTTGCAGGAGCCAGCCGAGACCAAAATCGTCGATGCCTGCGTTATTGCTGACGACGGTCAGTCCGGTCGCACCGCTGTCGCGCAGGGCTCTGATCAGGTTTTCCGGAATGCCGCACAGCCCGAATCCCCCTGCTGCGATAGTGATGTCGTTCTTCGTCAGTCCTTCAAGAGCTTGGGTTGCGTCTGTATAAACTGGTTTCATAACGGTCTCCTTTTTTCTGTGATGTTGATATCAACATCGGTACGAGAGGGATGATGACACCTGTGTCGGGTATGACAGGCTGTATCCCATGATGTCTTTTGTTCAAGGCCGACATCGGCTGCTATCGAGATTGCTGCCTCGACGGTTCACCGATGGATCCCGGAAGGCAGATCGAAGTTACCTCAGTCCGCAGTCGTGATGGTCCGGAGCGCGAAGGTGGTTGCGTTGGAAATATCAATGAATCGCTTAGCCCGCAGCCCCGCACAGAAAATCCCGTCGGCGTCAGCGCCAATCGTCACTTCCATCATACCAGCATAAGAGCAAAAACTGCAGAACAGAGCCGGTTGATCTTGTGGCGCCGCTGTAATAGTGCCAACGACGGCCCTTGAGAGCCATTCAAAAGGCTTCTGATCCGGCACGATTCAGGAGCCGCTTGATGTTCATGCTGCTAAAGCTGCAAATAGCGCAAACAGTTTTCATCTGAAGGTCTTGGCCGGGTTTGGCGCTTGACCAATTGATTTTATGTCAGCAAGGATCGTTCCAGTGTGTAAAGCTTTGTCAGGTGGCCTGTTTTGGTCATGCTTAAGGTCTGTGGAGTTCTCAGTTTGATTCAATCATGAGTCGATATGTTGATTCTATCTCTAAGGGCTCTGTAAAAAAGAAGTAATTTTAGATTCATAAACGAATCATTTGATTCATTTGTGAATCTGGGAGTCCTGAAAAAGCACATTTTCAGTTCTTTCGGGCATTGTAATCATGTTTTAATTTTTCTGTTGACTCTATTTGTGGTCATATAATATAACTGGTCTGACCAATAAGAAAGTAAAGTGAGGTTACCATGAAGGATCAGCAACAGATCGAGCGTTTTGTCGAGATTGCAGAGGGAGCCGGTGCCGTTATCGTTCCCGTCGATTCCATTACGGCTGCAGTGGATTATCTGGCTCAACAGGTGACGGGGACCATTCTGGTTCCTGCGTTTGCAAGTGGTCGGCGCTGCCGTATCGCTGAGGCTTTAAAGAGCGCTGGCGTCGATGTCGTGAGCGAAGGGTTTCGTGTCAATGCAGAACAGGCTGAAGCTGGTCTGACCGGTGTTAACTTCGCAATTGCCGACACCGGTTCTCTGGCTTTGGACAGTACTGATGAAGATATCCGCCTGGCAACAACACTGCCGGTCAAGCACTTGCCCTGCTCGATCCGAATAAGATTGTTGCCGATGGTCTGGAAGCGATTAAGCCGATGCGCCAGATGCACGAGCGTAGTCCGCGTAATTATGTCGCCTATATCACCGGACCGAGCCGTACGGCAGATATTGAGCGGGTTTTGACGATCGGTGTTCATGGACCGAAAGAACTCTATATCCTGATGGTTCCAGGCTTGTCGGACGATTTTATGGAAATGTAAGTGGACGAAGAGGGTCACAATCAGCATCAACAGGGGTTGATGATTGAATCAATACCTGGAAAGGGAGTTGGTAGAGCGATGAAGAAGCAGCGCAGCAAAGAATATCGTGAGCGGATCGGTAAGGCCTTGGCAACACCAAAATTGCAGGATGCTCTGCATAAGTTCGGTGATGCCTATCTGTTGTCGCGTGAGAAAGCCTATACCGGACTCGATTTCGAGCAGATGCGTGGCAAAATTGCAGAGATGAAGACCGGGGTTCGGGAAAATCACTCTGAGTTGTTGGAGCAGTTTATTGCCAACGCTGAAGCTGCTGGTGCAATCATCTATCGGGCTGAAGATGCTGCCGATGCCAACCGTTATATCGTGGAGTTGGCCAAAAACAAAAATGCTTCGCTGGTGGTAAAAAGCAAGAGTATGGTCAGTGAGGAGATCCACCTTAATCATGCCCTTGAAGAAGCCGGGACCAACGCTCTGGAAACCGATCTGGGCGAATGGATTATTCAACTGGCGGGACAGCGTCCAAGTCATATGGTCATGCCTGCCATCCATATGTTCAAGGAAGAGGTCGCTGAACTGTTCAGTAAAGAGACCGGCAGGGACGAACCGGCTGAAATCGAGCATCTGGTTGAAGTTGCGCGCGAGCAGCTGAGACAGGGATATTTCAAGGCGGAAATCGGGATTACCGGAGCCAATATCGCTGTCGCAGAAACGGGTGGCATCGCCTGGTCACCAATGAAGGCAACGCCCGCCTGGCTTCAACCTTACCGAAAGTCCATGTTGCTTTGATCGGGATTGAAAAGCTGGTTCCAACTCTGGAAGACGCAGCCCGCGTTATTCAACTTCTGCCCAAAAACGCAACCGGGCAACTACTGACTTCGTATGTGACCTGGATTCGTGGCGCCGTTCCCTGCGATGGAGAGGATAAGGAACTGCACTATGTTCTGCTCGATAACGGTCGCAGTGAACTGGCTGAATCAGAACATTGCCAGGATGCGCTCAACTGTATTCGCTGTGGGGCCTGTGCCAATGTCTGCCCCGTTTACCAGACTGTTGGCGGTCATGTTTTCGGCCATATCTATATCGGTGCCATCGGCATCATCCTGACTGCTTATTACCATGCCTTGAAAATGCAGCAGAACTGGTCAAGGCCTGTATCGGCTGTCGCTCCTGCGTGGCCGTCTGTCCGAGCCAGATCGATCTGGAAGAAATCATCCTGCATTTGCGTGAAGCCATCGGCGATAAAGAGGGGATCGGGCCGGGAAGTCGCTGGTCTTTCGCAAGGTCATGCAGAACCGTAAACTGTTTCACAGTATGATTCGGGCGGCCAGCATGTTGCAAAAGCCGGTTACCCGTGGTGAGCGGACTATCCGTCATCTGCCTCTGTTTTTTTCGCCGTTGACGGAATGGCGGACTCTGCCCGCTGTTGCGAACAAGCCGCTGCGTGACCTGTTCGAAAAAAAGGAGCAGAAGATTAATCAGCCGCGCTATCGTGTTGCTCTGTTTGGTGGTTGTGCCAACGATTTTCTGTATCCTGAACTTGGCCTTGACCTGATTGAAGTCATGAATGCTCTCAATGTTGAAGTTTTTATCCTCAGAAGCAAAATTGCTGTGGTATCCCGGCCATATATTCCGGAGATAAGGAAACCGCACTGGAACTGGCCAGGCAGAATGTTGAAGCGATGCTGGAGGAAAACCCAGACTATGTCCTGACAACCTGTCCCACCTGCGCCATGGCACTCAAACAGAATTTTGGCGAATATCTTAAGGACGACTCGGTTTTAGCGGCTAAAGCGGAAGAGCTGTCATCCATCACTGTTGACGCCGCCAGTTTTGTTCTTAATGAGCTTGATGGTAGCCGTCTTTTTACTGATGTTAGCGCTAAGGGAAAAGTGACCTACCATGATTCCTGTCACTTAAAGCGTGGCGTGGGTGTTTGGGTAGAGCCGCGTGAATTGTTGAAAACTGCAGGATTTGATCTGGTTGAGATGGCTCATTCCGATCGCTGCTGCGGCTTTGGCGGGTCATATTCCTTGACCAGCCATCCACAGATTTCAAAAAAGATCCTGCAGGATAAGGTTAAGGATATCAAGGATTCAGAGGCCACCTGCGTGGCTATGGACTGCCCCGGCTGCATGATGCAGATCCGTGGTGGACTGGACAAGGAAGAAGTAACCGTCCGAGCTCGACACACCATTGAACTGTTGGCTGAAACCTTACGCGCTGAAAAATAAATAAAACGAGTTTCTGGAAATTTGTTGACATTGGTCTTACCAATATAATAGTCTTACCTATGTGGTCGGCCGGGTCGGTCACACAACCAAACCTTTGCGCACGTGAGACCTCTCTCCCACGTGATTAGCCCCGTCGGGTCTCCTCCTTGGCGGGGCATTTTTTATCTTCGCGTCAAGAATTATTCTTCTCCTGTGATTCAAATAAGCCTGGCCGGTCTTTCTGTCATCTTCAGCGGAGAAGGCCTGACAATAACAACTGGATCACGAGCAGGAGCAGCCATGATTCATGCAGATCTGCCGGCAGGTAGGCGTGCAAAAGGCCACCCCTTGACTCTTGTTCTCACCCTGATCGGTGTCAGTTGATAATCAACCAGTTTCCATCGGGCTGACGACAGGCTGTTCCATAGGCTTCCTGTTGTCGGCCTCCGACGATCACCGTTTGACGGTACTCGCGACAATATTGTCCCGAATCCTGTTGATAGGTCCGGGTCGGGGTCAAAGAACCGCTGTTGCCTGAATCGGGATTGTTCCACCGGGTTGTTTCGTGACTACGGGTATATTCCAGTGAATACTGTGCATTCTGTCCATGGCGATTTGGTCTGCCCGATCGAGGGAACGTCCGATCTCCTGACCGAAAAATGCCCCGGCCAGAGTACCGATGGCGATGGCGGCGATATTTCCTTTGCCTCCGCCGATGTTGGAACCGAGAATTGCGCCGCCGGTTGCGCCGAGCAGGGTTCCTACCCCCTCTTTAGGTCCTGTATGTTGAGTACAGCCAACCAAAATAAACGTAAAAATCGTCAACAACAGCAGTATCTTTTTCATCGCTTTTCTCCTCTGGAATTGCGGTCGCATATGACTGGCGATCGACCGCGTACATCCGGTTTTCCCTGTTCGTTTTTCGTGTGCCTTGATCATTTGTGGCCACGAGCTCCATTTTTCCATGCACTCTTCCGCCTCCACGGTAATAGTGCTTGCCTCCGCGGTGGTATTTATGTCTGTCGTAGGCATGGCCATTGTGATAAAAAAAGCGGAAGCTGAAGGAGATGCTGTACGGTGAATATGAGGATCGGTAAGAATCAGCAAAGGGCCACGGGTTATAATAGCGGTCCACTTGGATTTGCCCACTGTCCCTATGTCTTTCTGAGCCGGCATCCGGGGCAACAATCCGCCAGCTGCCATCTGCTTGTCGGCAGACTGTGCCGAAACCCAGCTCCCTTTTGCCGGCAATAAATATCGGTTGCTGATATTCGCGACAGGAGATTCCCTTGATCGTCTGGAGGGTTTTCAACGGGATAGTGTCTTCTGCGGGATTGGAGTCGGGATTGTTCCAGCTTGCCGCTGTTCCGGATCTGTTGTGTTCCAGGGCGTATTGAAAAGTGTGGGCAACAGCCAGGCGTTCGGTGTGGCCAGGGGATTCACCATAGGGTTGTGCTTGCCCGGTTCCCGCGCCAGGCAGCATCATAATGAATAGCGTCGCCATTAATAGGGGTGTTTGTTTCATCATCAGCCTCCCTGAGGTCTCCTTGTTTTTTGGCCGCGGCAAGAGGCTTTAGGTGCCCGGCTTGTGCCGGTTGAGGGGCAGCCCAAGGATTATTGGCCCGGACATGTGCAAAGCGCTCCGGGTCGGTCTTTGTCTCTACCATTGTATCAGAGAACGGATTTTCGAGTTTAGCTGTTCTAAAAAGGCGGAATTTCTGACAGGCGGAATTTCTCATCAGTTCTTTTTCAACTCAATGACAGCTATTTACAGCCGAGACCACTTCGCCTATACTGCAGCCGCTTTTAACCATCAACCTGTGGAGTAAACAACATGAAAAAAATTTTAAGCCTGCTGATTATTCTTACTCTGGCCGCGTCCGTTTCTTTTGCTGCCGACACCTCATTGAGCTACATTAAGGACAAGGGGGTCTTTGTTCTTGGTCTTGACGACAGCTTCCCACCAATGGGATTCCGCGACAAGAATGGCGAAATCACCGGTTTCGATATCGATCTGGCCAAAGAAGTTTGCAAGCGTATGGGGGTTGAGCTGAAGCTGCAGCCGATCGACTGGAATGCAAAGATCCTTGATCTCAACAGCAAGCAGATCGATGTCATCTGGAACGGACTGACCATTACCGAAGAGCGTAAAGAAAAATCACTTTCTCCAAACCATATATCGCTAACCGTCAGATCATCATCGTCAAAGCCGGCAGCGGTATCGACACCAAGGCCGATCTGGCCGGTAAGACTGTTGGTATCCAGCTCGGCAGCAGTGCTGACGACGCTGTCAAGTCTGACACCAAAACCATGAAGTCCCTTGGTGAAATCGTCAAATTTGAAGATAACGTCCAGGCCCTGATGGATCTGGGGATCGGTCGTCTTGACGCCGTTGTTGTCGATGAAATACTTGGTCGTTACTACATTTCCAAAAAGAAGGTGAGTACGCTGTTGCGACCGACTACTTTGCCGAAGAAGAGTACGGCATCGGTTTCCGTAAAGCTGATAAGGCCTTTGCCGCTGAGGTGAATCGCATCATGGACGAGATGGCCAAGGACGGTGCTGCAGCTGCGATCTCAACCAAGTGGTTCGGGAAAGACATCCTCCTGGCCCGCTGATGCAATATCTTTTTGAGTCAACACAGTACATCCTTGGTGGATGTACTGTGACTTTGAAGCTGTTTTTCATTACCCTGCTCGTCTCAATGCCGCTCGGTTTCCTCTGTGCTATGGGGAAACTTCGCGTTGGTGGGCGATGCGGGCGTGATGGAGTTTTACACTTCGGTTGTACGCGGGACGCCACTGCTGCTGCAGATCTTTTTTGTCTACTACGGGTTGCCAATCCTTTTTCCAGAACTGCGCATGGAACGTTTCAATGCCGCTGCGTTTACCTTTGTTCTGAATTACGGGGCTTATTTCACCGAAATTTTTCGCGGTGGAATTCAGTCTATCGACCGTGGCCAGTACGAGGCGTCGCAAGTTCTGGGAATGAGTTACCTGCAGACGATGCGCCGAATTGTGCTGCCGCAGACCCTCAAGCGGGTGCTGCCGCCGGTTTCAAACGAGGCGATCACTCTGGTCAAGGATACTGCTTTGGTGGTTGTCTTGGGGATTGGTGATATTCTGCGCAATTCGAAAGAGATCGTTGCCCGCGATTTCACCATCAGTCCTTTTGTTATTGCCGCCCTGATCTATCTGCTGATGAATTATCTGGTCGTTCTGTTCTTCAAGCGGCTTGAAAAGAGGCACTCTGTTTATGAATAACAGTCAATCTGAAATGATCCGGGCCACCAACCTGTCAAAAGCGTTCGGTTCACTTGAAGTTCTGAAGGGGGTCGATCTGAACGTCCGCAAAGGGGAGATCATCTCGATCATCGGTCCCTCCGGTTCGGGCAAAAGTACACTGCTGAGGACCTTGATCCATCTGGAAAAGGCCGATGGCGGAGAAATTCTGGTTGAAGGGGAGGCCATCCGTAATGGCTCGGGTTCTCACATCTCGGAAGCCAAGATCCGTCAACGCTGCCGTAAACTGGGAATGGTGTTTCAGAACTTTAATCTGTTTCCCCACAAGACCGCCCTTGAAAATATCATTGAAGCGCCGATGACGGTGTTAAAGGAAAGCCGCGACAGAGCCACACAGAAAGCAGAAGCTCTGCTGGCCAAAGTTGGTCTGGCCGACAAGCGCGACACCTATCCCTACTATCTGTCGGGCGGACAGAAGCAACGAGTCGCCATAGCTCGTGCTCTGGCCATGGAACCCGATCTTATGCTTTTCGACGAGCCGACCAGTGCTCTTGATCCTGAGTTGATCGGTGAGGTCCTGGCCGTTATCAAGGCTCTGGCTGTAGAAAACATGACGATGCTGATCGTCACCCACGAAATGGGTTTTGCCCGCGAAGTCTCTGACAAGGTTGTGTTCATGGACGAAGGGCGGATTATTGAAGCCGCTGCACCGGACAAGATTTTTACCAATCCTGATCATCCACGGATTAAAACCTTTCTGGAAAAAATGCTGTAAATTTACCGGGGGCACCTTGCCCCCAACAATACCCTCTTTTAGTGATCTTCCTACCCAGGTCAATTCTGCACGATACTCTTGAGTTTCAAATAAGAAACCAAGCTTGCCATATAACGTTATCGCCATTACTATAATGTTTTTTCTCTGGAGAGCATCGTGGCTGCATCCTATATCATTCCTGCCTTGGCCCGGACTTTTGACGTCATCGACTATATTTCGAAAAGTTCGGACGGAGCCTCCTTCGGCGACATTGTCAAGGGGCTGGACGCACCTAAAGCGTCGATTTTTCGTATTCTCCATACCCTTGAAAGCCGTGCCTGGATTGAGAAAAGGGAGATAGGTATCATCTCGACTACATGCTTATTCACTATGGAATGCTCACCCTGGCCCGGCGTGACCTGGTCGAAGTTGCTCGTCCACACCTTCAGGCTTTGATGAGGGACCTGGGTGAAACGGCTCATCTTGCGGTGTTATCGGGGACGCAGAGCATGCTCATGGCCGTCTGTGAGAGCGAGAATCATATCAGGCTGTCATCTCCGGTGGGGACACTGCTGCCTTTGAATTGCACCAGCCACGGCAAGGTCTTTCTGGCCTGGTCAATTGATGAGTTGCTGGAAACATTTCTTACCGATGTTGATCTGACGGCCGGAACAAGCCGTTCGCTCACAACCATTGAGGAGTTGAAGAAAGAGATCGAACAGATCCGTATCCAGGCTACGCTCTTGATGATCTGGAGTTTTTCAATGATGTGCGTTGTTGCGCTGCGCCGATTTTTGATGGGGCAGGTCAGTGCATCGCTGCTGTGGGCATTACTGCCACAGGAGCACGTTTTCCTTCCTCTATGATTGCTGAGGGGCCGCCCGTGTTAAGGATGCGGCGGCAACCATTTCCAGAGCTATGGGGTATCTACTCGTTTAAGTCGTACCGTTTCTCAGCTTTTCTTTTACGTCATCTGTGATTTTACTGACGCCTATACGATGGAAAAAACTGCATTAAGCAGGTTTTATGTCTGCACTTTCGTGATTTAACTTTCAGTGATCAACTTTTGCCTGTATGGATTTTTGGGCGGAATAAATTGAATTGACAATTGATCGATGAAAGTTATTATCGTTTTAAATTAAAAACTTGGTTTCATATATGAAACAATGATATTCGCTCACCGATATCGTTCATCGGTCTTGAAAAGGAGAAGCTGCCATGGAAATCCGTTATTCCTCACATCCAGAGCATGTCAAAAAATTTGACACTCACAAGGTCCGGGAAGAATTTTTGATCGAGAATCTGTTCGTTGCCGGGCAATTCAATCTGACCTACAGCCACTTTGATCGTGTCATTGTTGGAGGGGCGACTCCTGTGGGAGCGGCACTGAAGCTGGAAGGTGCTGAAACCTTGAGTGCCGATTCCTTTTTGAGCGCCGCGAAGGAGGCGTTATTAATATCGGTGGTGCGGGAAAAGTCATTGTGGACGAAGAAGAGTTTTGCCTTGGATCCTTTGATGCACTCTACATCGGCATGAGGGCAGTTGATGTTGTTTTTGAAAGTGTTGAGGATGAGAATCCGGCAAAATTCTACTTTCTTTCCGGGACTGCCCATAAGAGCTACCCCCATAAAAAAGTGACTCAAGCTGAAGCTAAAAAGATCCATCTTGGCTGCCCGGCCGAGGCCAACGTGCGTACGATCAATCAATATCTCCACCCTGACGTTCTCGATAGTTGTCAACTGTGCATGGGGATGACTGCTCTTGAGCCGAACAGCGTCTGGAATACCATGCCCTCACATACCCATGAGCGGCGTATGGAGGTCTATCTCTATATCGATATGGCAGAAGAGGATGTAATTATCCATCTGATGGGGCAGCCGAGTGAAACACGGCATATTGTCGTGCGCAACGAACAGGCGGTTATTTCGCCAAGCTGGTCAATCCATAGTGGTGTGGGAACAAAGAATTATTCTTTTATCTGGGGGATGGTCGGAGAGAACCAGACTTTTACTGATATGGACATGGTCGAGATAGAGAATCTTAAATAGTTCTGTTGCATTGTCTCTGCAGTTGTTCAATCTTAACCATGAAACAGAGTCGCAACAAGTGTATAACGCTTTTGAGAAGGGTCGGTGGATGTTGATTCACGGCCCTTTTTTATTGGTGCCCGTATCCTGTTGAAGTCAAAGTTCTTGACGATCTTGGATCCTGCCTTTACTCTGTACCGCAGTTTGTTGGTCTGCTGAAAGTTATCCACAGTCAACCTGTGAACTGTGGACTATATTTTCTATCTTACTGAAATACAAATGATTTTTTTGGTCCTTCGTTTTTCACGTTGTGGAAGACGGCGCACTGATTGTATTCTATGGCAGGTTCTTGTCGAGTCCCGAGCGTCTGTCACGTTCGACATATAGAAGGAATATAATGAAAAGGAGAATGGGCTTTCTGCTGTTACTGTGTAGTTTTATGGCGACGGGGTGCTCTGTCTATTCGGCTGCCGATTCAGAGTTGAGAATGAACACAAACAGAGTCACAAAGGTTATTACGGGGAGAGTTGAGAATCCTGATCAGATTCTGCAGAAAGTGCGTGAACTGGAAGAGGTCGGTATGCTGACAGGCGTTCAGGTTTTAGAGTTGCTTCCGCTGCAGGTCCAGGTGACTGGAGCGGTTGAGATTGTTCAAGCTCTTGAGGCTTTGTCCCGCAACGAGATGTCACCTAGTGCCAAGATTATTCGTTTCTGAATGATTAACGCAGGAACGCAAGACCGTAGACGGTGGAGAGGCTTATGTCAGGTTTGCCGGCATTTGATGCTGTGAGGGATGCTATTGCCAGTGAAAGAAGCCTTGATACTCTAGTGACCTACGCGCTCAGGAAAGTTGGTTTTGGCAATGATAGCTGGAACCTTGGCTATCCTGATATCGCCGATCAGGAAGCCGACAGCGGATTCCTTAAGGGATAACGTAGAATAATATGGCAAAAAAGTGCAGGCAGCTTCCCGCCAGGACAAAGAGATGCCAGATGGCGTGATTGTAAGGAAGCTTTTTCCAGGCATAGAAAATGACCCCGGCCGTATAGGCTAACCCACCCAGTACCAATAGTTGCAGTCCCCGGGATCAAGAACCGAGATGATCGGTTTGATTGCAATCACGATAATCCAGCCCATAATCAGGTAGATCACAGTTGAAAAATTGCGGATCTTCCCGAAAATAGTTGTTTTCATAATAATTCCGGCAATTGCAATTCCCCAGACCGCAGCAAAAAGCGACCATCCCCATGGTCCGCGCAGGCTGATCAACATGAAGGGGGTATAGGTCCCGGCAATCAATAGATAGATGGCGGAGTGATCGATCGTGCGAAGAATTTTTTGGTTTTTTTAGTGGAATGCTGTGATAGAGGGTTGATGACAGATACGACAGGACCAGAGTTGCACCAAAAATGCTGCAGCTGACGATATGCCAGGCATTTCCCCGTAAACTGGCAAAGCCGACCAGGACGGCCAGGCCACCGATAGCAAGCACTGCTCCTATGCCGTGGGTGATGCTGTTGGCAATCTCTTCACCGACTGTATAGCGTGCTGCTTCTTGTTGTTGATTCATCTGTGTAACCTCGTGTGCCCTGATGCAGATTCAGTCGATCGTTATCTTTCAAAAAAAGTTTCAGATTTATTTCTCCCGACCATGTTTTGTTAAAGGATTGAGTCGTTAAACTTTAGCATGACTCATCTCCAACAGCATGGGGTTGGTCTTGGTTTTACGAAACTATTACGAAGAGGGTGAATCAGGGGGGGGCCGTCTGGATTATTTCGCAGGCGACACCTTGTTTTCTTGCTCAAAAAGTTGATGAGCTGTAGCCGTTGTCTGCTGTCGAGGTGCGTTAATGAAAAAATGGGATGCTGTGCGCTCGGTATTCTGGTCACCTTGGACATCGCGGCGAGGTTCTTCTGTTATTTCTGACGGTTCTTGGTATATTTTACATTCATAGCGGAATCGTTAATGGTTCCGGCTCCTCCTCTGGTGCGATTCAGGGTTGAGTAGGCAATCTGCTCCTTGTCCCCGCATCTGTTGTCGGTCCGATTGGTGGAGATGTTGGTGGTGGTCCCGTCTCCCCAGAGAGTGATTCCTTTTCCTGAGAACCCCGAATTTTTCAATGTTCAGATCATCTGTGATAAGGAGAAAAGAATATGACCAGGTATGTCGCTGCAGTTGACCAGGGAACAACCAGCTCTCGCTGTATGATTTTCAATCACGCCGGTGCTCCTGTTTCCAGCTCTCAGCTGGAACATGAACAGATCTACCCTCAGCCGGGCTGGGTCGAACATGATGCCATGGAAATCTGGTCGCGGACCGAAGAAGCTATCCATGATGCCATGGAAAAGGCCGGGCTGCTTGCGGAAGACATTGCCGCTGTCGGAGTCACTAACCAGCGTGAGACAACGGTTGTCTGGAACAGGAAGACCGGCCAGCCGTATTGTAACGCTATTGTCTGGCAGGACACCCGTACCGACACTCTCTGCCAAGAGTTGGCCGGTAACGAAGGTCAGGACCGTTTACGTCCACAGACCGGATTGCCGCTGGCAACCTATTTCTCTGGTCCCAAGATTAAGTGGATTCTTGATAATGTCGAAGGGGTCCGCGAGGCCGCCGAGTGTGGTGATGCCCTGTTCGGGAACATGGACACCTGGCTTATCTGGAAGCTGACCGGTGGTATCAACGGCGGCGCACATGTGACCGATGTCACCAACGCTTCCAGAACTATGCTGATGAATCTGAAGGGAATCGAATGGAATGATGAAATCCTTAAAATGATGACCATCCCAAAGCAGATGCTGCCGACGATCCGTCCTTCAAGTGATCCGGAAATTTATGGTTACACGACTGAACATGGTCCCTTTGGCGGTAAAATTCCGGTCTGTGGAGACCTGGGAGATCAGCAGGCGGCAACCGTCGGTCAAACCTGCTTTAGTGCCGGTGAAGCAAAAAATACCTACGGTACGGGATGCTTCATGCTTATGAACACCGGAACCGAGATTGTGCCTTCAATGAATGGTCTGTTGACAACGCCATGTTATAAGTTCGGCGATGAACCGACTGTTTACGCTTTGGAGGGGTCGATCGCCATTGCCGGTGCGGTTGTGCAATGGTTACGAGATCAGATGCGCCTGATCAACACAGCCGCCGATATTGAGAACCTGGCCCGTATGGTTGAAGATAACGGCGGCATGTATTTTGTTCCCGCCTTTTCCGGACTTTTTGCTCCGTATTGGAAGAGTACGCCCGTGGTGCAATCGTCGGTATGACACGCTACCTGACCCGGGGTCATTTTGCACGCGCCGCTCTGGAGGCGGTTGCCTATCAGACCCGTGAAGTTCTCGATGCCATGGAGGCTGATTCCGGTGTTAAGTTGCAGGCTCTCAAGGTTGACGGAGGCATGGTCGCTAATGAACTGTTGATGCAGTACCAGTCTGATGTTCTTGGCGTTCCGGTAACCCGGCCGAAGGTTGCAGAAAGTACAGCACTTGGTGCCGCCTATGCTGCTGGACTGGCCGTTGGTTTCTGGGAAAATACTACTGAACTTTGTCAGAACTGGGGGATCGATAAAACGTGGGAACCCTCTGAAGATGAAACGCCACGCGTCGGCAATTATAACATGTGGAAAAAGGCTGTTACCCGAACGTTTGACTGGATTGAATAACCTTGGCAGAAAAGCATGGAACACCTCACTTTTCCCCGATCGGTTTCATATCGTTCTGATCGGTTTTTTCGGGATCTTAGGTGGATGTTTTACGCTCTCTGAGAATGAAATTTAAACTCATCCCGCCCACAATTTTATTAATAGGATGATCTTCCGAGTCGGGTTTATCCGTCAATGACGGACTCACTTCCTGTTTTTTTAAATATCTTCTAGACTAAATAGTTAGAAGTATGTAATATGATATTGCTAATCATGACTGTTTTAGTAAACAATCGTGGCATTTGCTTTGTGCCGCCCCTGAGCAACCAGTTCGGCGACAATTTGAAACCTGGAAAACAATGTTCTCGACAGTAAGAACGTGGGGGAGATCGGAGGTTCAATCATGATTCTTATTGGCGTGTAAGAGCTATACCGCAAGGCCGCAGCAATGACATTTGAAGGGGAAGATATTTAAACAGGAGAAAACAGGCGTGAAGATAAGAGCGAAATTACTCAGTGGCATTTTTATTATCGTATTGTTGATGGTTGCTGTTGGAGTGGTCGGATGGTATGGCGTTGAGCAGACCAAGGGGCAGATCGATTCGATTACCCACCAGCTGGACATAGCCAAGGATGTCAACCGGGCGTTGGTTGATACCGCTGATGTACAGGCCCACTCGTTGAGGATGGTTATTTACAAAGATAAAAATTTTTTGAACAAGACCGAAGAGGAAGTCGCAAAGGTTCTGGCCGCCGCCAAGGCCGCTCAGGCAAAATGAAGTCCCAGGAGAATAAGGATAGTGCCGGGGCGATTCAGACCTCGATTCTCAATTACGATGCGGCCAATCAAAAATGGTGGCAGATACAGGAGAGCAAGATTTCGGGGGGGAATGCCCGCGTCATGGCCGCCAATGAGGTTCTGGCAGCTATAAAGGTGATGATCAACCATGAGCTTGATTATATAAGAGAAAGTGCCGAGAACGGACAGGTCAGCCTTGATCTGGTGGACAAACTGAATAGTGCGCAGAGTGTGCGCAATTCATTCAACCGGGTACGCATTCATGCTCAGAAGTATCAGATTGCGGTGACCGAGGAGCAACAGAACAGCATTGCCAAGCAGTGGATTGCCGAAATTAATGCCTGTCGAAGTCAGGTGACGGCCCTGCTCGATCTATTTAAAGCCCCCGCAGTGATCGATGCTCTGCACGAAATTAAGCGAAATCTTGATGCTTATGAGAAAGAGGTCATGGCCTTTCGTGAGTTCAATCTTGCTCAGCGGGAAGCCCAGAGCCACCAGAGGGAAGCTTCTGTTGCTGCTTTGGCCGCCGGTCGCGAAGTCCGTGATGGAGTTTATGCGTTTATCGACGGAGTCAGCAAGCGAGCGGACGAAGTCAAAAGTAGCGTGACCACCATGATTGTCGTTATCTCCCTTTTGGCTGCAGTCGCAGGTGTCATGATCGGCCTTTTTCTGACCAATAATATTACGAAAGGCCTGAACTTTGTCGTTGGCCTGCTTGGCGACATTGCTCATAAGGGAGATGTTTCAGTTAATGTGGAATCTGCGTATCTTGGACGCAAGGATGAAATTGGTGATCTTGCCAAGGTCGCTGAGTTGGTTTTAACCGATTACCGCAGTGTCGGTGACGTGGCCAAGGAGCTTGCCGGTGGCAACTGGACTGTAAAAGTCAAAAGCAAATCGGAACAGGATGCCATGAACCACAATCTGGCGATGATGATCAGGCAGGTCGACGAAACCCTTTCGAGCGTGTCTGTCAGCGGCGATCAGATAGCCACCGGGGCCGGCCAGGTTGCGGATTCCAGCCAGTCTCTCTCGCAGGGAGCGACCGAATCGGCAGCCTCTTTGGAAGAGATCAGCAGTTCTATGGCGGAGATGGCCAGCCAAACGTCGCAAAATGCTGAAAATGCTGCAGAGGCCACGAAACTGGCTGACATAGCTCAGACTGCGGCTGAAAAAGGGAATGTTCAGATGCAGGAAATGGTTTCCGCCATGGGGGAGATTAACGAAGCGGGGCAGGATATCAGCAAGATCATCAAGACAATTGACGAAATCGCTTTCCAGACCAATTTGCTGGCGCTTAATGCCGCTGTTGAAGCGGCTCGTGCCGGTCAGCATGGCAAAGGTTTTGCCGTGGTCGCCGAAGAGGTCCGTAACCTCGCTGCTCGCAGTGCCAAAGCGGCAAGTGAAACGGCTGAACTGATCGAGGGGTCAGTCGGAAAAACCGCGCGCGGGACCCAGATTGCTGATCAGACTGCAGCAGCATTGCAGGAGATTGTCGACGGTATCGGCAAGGTCAACAGTCTGGTTGCAGAAATCGCTGTTGCCAGCACTGAACAGGCTCAGGGAATCTCTGAGGTTAATCAGGGGTTGTCGCAAATTGATGCGGTGACGCAACAGAACACAGCCAACGCCGAAGAGGGGGCAGCGGCATCGGAAGAGCTTTCCGGCCAGGCCGAACAACTGCGGCACATGCTGAGTCAGTTCAAGCTGAGTTCAATTCGCGGGGAATAACCTCATCGGTTAAAATCGGTCAGGAGACGGTTCAGCAGAACTCCTGGAGCGAGATGGGCGGCCCCGCTGATCATGGAGAAGATGTCCGGATCGCCTTGGATGACAGCGAGTTCGGGAAATTCTAACTGATCGTCTGATAACGGTACTCGGTCCTGTCGGTTCAGGCTGACGGGAGCGGGTATCGTTGCCAGTGTGCCTCAGCTCATCAGAAGCGCTTTGCAATGACCTTGTTTGGTCCAGCACCTGCTCGCAGATAGTTTTCTTTCTTGGTTATCCACTTCATTCCAGCTGCGGTCAGAACTTCCATTTCCAGGGTCCCATGGAATCTTTAAACCTTTTGCTATCTTTACGTGAGCGAAGTCGATGACCAGATTTATTTTATTTGTCCTGTGATCTCTGCCGGTAAGCCTCGGCCATCCCCCCGGCCGAAGTTTCACGATAGAGATGAGGCAGGGCGTGACCAGTCTCTTTCATGACTTTGGTGATTTCATCGAACGTGATCTTGTGCTCACCTCCTGAAAGTAGGGCGAAGTGGCAGCAGCTGATGGCCCGTGTTGCGGCATGAGCATTGCGCTCGATGCAGGGAATCTGAACCAGACCATTAACCGGATCACAGGTCAGGCCCAAGTGATGTTCCAACCCCATTTCGGCGGCATATTCAATCTGCTTCGGCGTTCCACCGTGAAGTTGTGTCGCGGCCGCTGCAGCCATGGCGCAGGCTGTTCCAACCTCACCCTGACAACCCACTTCAGCCCCTGAGATCGATGCATTGTGTTTGACCAGGTTACCGATCAGACCCGCTGTGGCAAGAGCGCGGATGATATCCTCATGGCTGCATGACAGGGTTTCCTGCAGGTAGCGCAAGACCGCAGGCAGTGTACCGCAGGCTCCACAGGTCGGGGCGGTGACGATGATGCCGCCCGCCGCATTTTCTTCCGACACAGCCAGGGCGTAGGACCAGATCCGGGCATTGTTTTTAAGATGATCGCCGTAGAGACTGGCCTTGCGATAGAATATATGGCTTTACGCCCCAGCCCCAGACCGCCGGGGATGACACCGGCGTTTTCAAGACCGTTACGGATCGCGGTCGACATGACATCCCAGACTTCAGCCAGATGATCGGGGAAATCGGTACCTTCGTGATTCAGAACATATTCCCAAAGGGATTCACCCGAGTCTGTCGTGTGCTTGAGAATCTCTTCGAGTGTGTGTAATGGGTAGCAGGATCGATTTTCATCAGGGTGGTCGGCATCCAGCAGTGCTCCACCACCAACACTGTAGACCTGCCACCTGTTTTCGATGTCGCGTGATGCCGACAAGGCCTCAAAGAGCATTCCGTTCGGATGCAGGGGCAGCTGCTCGTCAGGCAACCAAAGCAGCTCCATGGGACGGTCTCTGAAAACATCGTACAGAGCTTTGTCGGTCAGGTGGCCGCGGCCGGTTGCTGCAAGACTGCCGTAGAGTGTTACGCGAAAAGCCGCTGCCTTTGGGTGGCGCTTGAGAAATGTTTGCGCCGCCTTGCGCGGAGCCATGGTATGGCTGCTGGATGGACCGGTTCCAATACGGTAGATGTGACGAATCGATTCCATGACCTCTCCTGCAGGGGTATGAAACACAAAAAGATTGACTGGAACGACTATTGTACCCCGAAACGGTCAGAACTGCGACTGTTGATCTGTGAGGTGGCTGAACGGAGTGCTCGCCATCAGGAAATAACATTGTTCAGCAGCAGGAACAGCGTACCTATACTGATGCTACACCACAGAATAATGGCAAGCAGTAATGGTTTTAGACCTGTTTGCTTAAGGGTTTCACGGGTTAAACCCGCTCCAATCAGGAACAGGGTCATGACCAGGATCTGTCGTGCCGCAGCATAGAGGCCATTCCAGACCGGATCGAACCGGGGCAGCCACGAACTGAGCATGGCGGTGGTGATGAATCCGACAATGAACAGGGGATACTGGCCCGCTGACCCGATTTGTGCCGAAATCCGGCAATCAGGCTGCAGGGAACAATCCATAAAGCTCTGGTCAATTTCGCCGTGGTTCCAACAGCAAGTGCGACGGCCCCATAGGCGGATGCCGCTCCGACCACACTGCTGGTGTCATGAATGGCCAGGGCCGCCCAGATTCCGAACTGATATTGGTTCAGCCCGAAGTAGTGTCCCAGGGGGGGGAAGATGACGAGTGCTACCGCGTTCAGCGAAAAACAGTCGCCAGCGACACGGCAATTTCTTCATCTTTCGCTTTTATGACTGGAGCCATGGCGGCGATGGCGCTGCCGCCACAAATTGCTGTGCCGAATGAGATCAGTGAACCCGTATTCGCCGGAACCTTCAGGGCTCTGCTGATCAGGGCACCTAGAAAAATAGTCGTGCTGATGGAAATTAATGTCAGCAGTAAAGAGTTTTTTCCCACCTCAATGACTTCGATAAAATTGACGCCGAAGCCGAGACCGATGACAGCGATCTTCAGGAGCGACTTGCTGACTTGTGCCGTTAACTGTGGCAGCGGATTCCCGAACAGCGACGTAAAAGAGATTCCGCCGATTAGGGCGATCGGTGGCGTTACAAAAGGAAGGGCAGTGAGAGCGAAAAGAATTGTGATCGCTGTTTTTCGGCATATCTTCCGGGTGATCATGGCTCGGCTTCTTTCTGTTGACTGATGAAATTTACTTGGCAAACTAGCAGATATTTTTTATAAATAAAAATAGAAAAAAATGAATAAAAATATCAATAAACTGATGGATTGTATGGCGCTTTCATTACGAAAACTGGAAATATTTGTTCAGGTTGCTGAGACTGGTCATGTAACAAAAGCCAGTAAAGCTTTGTTGATCAGTCAATCCGGAGTCAGTATGGCGCTGGCGGAGTTGGAAAAAGAAGCCGGTGGACCTCTGTTCCAACGGCAAGGGCGCAGGTTGATCGTCAATGAGCGGGGACGATGTTTGCTGCCCGAAGCGTGCGAAATCCTTCAACGTGTCGGCAATTTTACCAGGCTTCTGCACGATTCAGCAGATGAGCCCGTCGGGGAAATACATATCGGGGCCAGCACTACGATTGGAAACTACCTGCTTCCAGGGTTGATGGCTGAGTTTTCCCAACAATACCCGCGATCCATCCCCTTGCTTCAAGTCGGCAATACTCGACAAATCGAGCAGGCTCTTGAAAATGGCAAACTGGATCTTGGTTTAATCGAGGGGCCTTGCCATAGCAATGTTCTTGAAAAGCGTCCGTGGCGTGACGATGAACTGGTGGTTATTGTCGGTCAGACACATCCCTGGGCAAAAAAGACCGGATAACAAAAACATGCTGGCGAACGCCGACTGGATTGTCCGTGAAAAGGGCTCAGGGACCCGTGAGGTGTTTGAAGCTGCATTGACAGGAACGCTTGAGAACATTGTGCCGCGTTTGGAACTGGGACACACTGAAGCCATTAAAAAAGCAGTTGAAGCAGGTCTAGGCGTTGGCTGTCTGTCGCGCTTGGCTGTTCAGCGAGAGCTTGATCACGGGTGGTTGATCGAAGTGAATTCACCATTGAAATTGAACCGCCCCTTGACGATATTGTTACGTCGCGACAGTTATCGGGGACAACTGACGGAGGCCTATCTGAAATACTGGCAAGCAATTAAGAACTGCTCTTCGAAGATCATCCGGGCTGAATATCTCATTTATCCCATAACTGACCCCGTCGGATAATTTCTATTAAGCCGTTGATATTTAAGGGATTAATCTAGAAGATTTCGAGGCTGAATAAAAATTACAAAAAAGGTAATCTTTTTTGTTGACAATGATTATCATTTTGGATATAACTATATCCATCAACGCACTGTTGTGGCAGGCGGAGCGTTGATAAGTCAAAGTAGAAATCTTTCGAGAAACCTCTCAAAGTGATTGCCCCGTGATCCCCCTCCTGGTCACGGGGCCTTTTTTGTTTGTGGCTATTTATTATTCAATAATCCGTTATCGTTTTATCGCTGTGCTGAAAAATGGTTGCAATTGTTTTTCCCGCTGCCTGTACTCCGGGGATATCTATCCCGCAGGTTTCGATTTTATTTTAGCATCGTGAAAGAGCTGAAGTGTGTCACAGACTGATAGTATGCTCGAACAGTTCCCCTATTCGTCGACCGTATTTTCTTGCCATCAAGAGATCGTCATTTCGTGAGATCTGCTTCTGTAAAAGATGAGTTTTGAGCGTTGGATGTGATGCTGGTCATGTCATTGATGGTATGGTCATAAAGCATCAATAAAAAAAAATGACAAAAAAGGTAATCTTTTTTTGTTGACAATGATTATCATTTTAGATATAAATTAACCATCAACGTTTTGTTGTGGCAGGCGAAACGCTGATGAGTCAAAAAATCTTTCGAGAAACCTCTCAAAATGATCGCCCCGTGATCCCCCTCCTGGTCACGGGGCCTTTTTTTCTGTTTCGCCAGACCTGTTTGGAGCAGGAGGGGGTTGACTGTTTTCAGTCTGACTGATAAAGAAGTCGTTTAGCGATAAAATAGCGATCATTTCTGATAAATGGTCGATTTTACGTCAACCTTCCGCTATCTTTACTTTCATGTATAAAGACTATTTCGGTTTTAAAGAAGATCCATTTTCAATCGCACCCGATCCGCAGTTCCTCTACATGAGCGAGCGCCACCGGGAAGCATTGGCTCATCTGATCTACGGGATGAAGGCTGATAGTGGATTTGTGTTGCTGACCGGCGAGGTCGGAACCGGCAAGACAACCGTCTGTCGCTGTCTGCTCGGGCAGATTCCGGAAAATTCCGAGATCGCCTTTATCCTCAATCCTAAGCTGAGTGCGATTGAGTTACTGGCGACGATTTGCGATGAACTGGGAATTCCATACCCTGTCGATAAGACCAGTGCCAAGGTGCTGGTCGACCTGATCAATCGTTTTCTCCTCGATGCTCACGCTAAAGGGAAGAAAACGGTGTTAATCATCGACGAAGCCCAAAACTTGAGTATTGATGTGCTTGAGCATATCCGCTTGTTGACTAATCTGGAAACCGATAAAAACAAACTGCTGCAAGTGATCATGCTCGGTCAGCCGGAACTGAATCACATGCTGTCCCGCCCCGAGTTGCGCCAGTTGGCCCAGAGAGTGACAGCCCGATATCATTTGGAACCGTTGGCAAAAGAGGAATTGTTGAGCTATCTGCAACATCGCCTGGCCGTCGCCGGGGTTGAGCGCGCGCTTTTTTCAAAAACAGCAGTCAACAAGCTTTACAAGCTGACGGACGGCATTCCGAGGCTGATCAATTTGTTGTGTGACAGAGCTCTCCTGGGAGCTTATGTCAAGGGGCAGAGCTGCGTCGGTCCCGATCTTCTGAAGGAGGCGGCAACGGAAGTTTTCGGGCGTTTTTCTGGGCGAAAGAAAAATAAAAACGGATTTATCGCTTGGCTTTATGTCATTTTGTTAAGCCTTATCCTGGTTGTTGGTATCGCATTACTGGTCTCTTTTCTGCGCCTGTCAGCCAGAGAACCTGCCGTTCTGGCCGAGCCTGATACAGGCACGCTTGAAATTACCGCAGACAGAAATAGCGCGGTCGAACCTTTGACCTGGAATAGCGCTGAAGCTGTTGAAAACAGCAGTGTGCTGGCGTACAGGGAACTCTTTCGTCTGTGGGGGTCGAAGATGTCGATCTGGATCGAGGGGCGCGTTATCAGGCTGACAGGCTGGGGCTCGCATTAATCACCAAAAGGGCCAGCCTGGGACGGTTGAAGCAGCTGAACCGTCCTGCCGTTGTGAAACTTGTCGGATCGGATGGCGAAAGTTTCTATGCTACGCTGAAAGCAATGGATGACAGCAGCGTCTCATTGGTTATCGGTGGCTCTGTCCGTCAGGTGGCTCTGTCTCAATTGATGCAACACTGGTTCGGTGAATACGGTATGTTGTGGAAACCGCCGGAGACCTTCAGCAAAGTCGTCAGGCCGGTGATGAAAATGAATTGGTTCCCTGGTTGGAGCAGTCAATGTCGTTGATTGTCGGTCGGGAAAGACAGGATCGGACCGATAAGCGTCTCGACGGCGATCTGGTTGAAGAAATACAGAGTTTTCAGAAAAAAGCAGGAATCAAAGCTGATGGAGTCGTTGGTCCCCACACGCTGATACTTATGAACAGCTACGTTGACGACAGTCGGCCGGTGCTTTATCAGGTCCGCAGGTAAGACGATGTCTTTTATTCTTGATGCCTTGAAAAATCGGAAAATAAACGGCGGAAGAGGAGCGCTCAATTGCCACGTTCCATCCATGAGCCCGTGGCATATAGGATGACCCGACCGCGGACCTGGACTCTCTGGGTGCTGTTGCTCCTGGTCGTCAATGCGGCCCTTATGATCTGGTTGGTGGTTCCGTGGTTAAAGAGTGAGACGGAGACAACAGGTCTGTCTGCAGCCGAGAATTTTGCAACCAGGCGGACGATGACCGCGAGGGCGGGGGACATTGGTGTGATACCGCCGGAAAAGAATCAGACGCAGTCGTTGATGACAGAGCTATTTCAGCGAGTCCACCCATGGAAGATGATCTTCCCAGAGGGGTGGAATTGCCGGTTCCAAGAACTGAGAAAAGAGTTTTTATGCTGGATCAACTGCCTTCATCAGTTCGTCAGCAGATTCCTGAGCTCCATATGCCTCTACATGCTTATAATCGGAACCGGAACGGAACCAGTATGGTTCAGCTGAATAATCGCATCTATCGCGAAGGAGACTCGATCGGCAACGCAATGACACTTGAAACCATTACTGCTGAAGGCGCTATCATCCGCTTTGACGGCTACCGCTTTTGTTGCCGAGGCGCGGACAGTAAACCTTTTGACAATGTTACATTTTAAGATAAGATAATTGAAGTTTTGGGGATATTCTTCGATTGTCTTTTACCGTCACCACGAGGTTCGGCTGTTGTCAGATAAATATTCCTTAAAATATGGGTCCCTGCTGATTTTTTTACTGGTCTCTCCGGTTCTTCTTCTCTTAACCTCAGCGCCCACTCTGTCTTCGGATTGTCCACATCCCGATCTTACACCGGAAGAACTGAACTGGGTGGAAAATCATCCGGTTGTCCGCCTTGCTCCTGATCCCAATTTTCCTCCGATCGAATATCTGGATGATAATGGTGCTTATGCCGGCATTGCTGCTGATTTCGTCTATCTGCTGGAAAAGAAACTGCCGCTCAAATTTGAAATCGTGATTCTTGAAAACTGGAGTGAAATTCTCAAACAAGCTCGAAACCGTAATATTGATATGTTCGGTGCCGCTGTCCCGACACCTGAACGATTGCAATATATGACTTTTTCACGTCCATATGCTGAATTTCCGGCAGTTGTGCTCGTCCGTTCTTCAGCCGATCATTTTCCGACTTTATCAGAATTGAGAGGAAAGCGGGTTGCTGTTGTGGCCGACTATGGTGAGCATGATTACATGGTCAGGAACTATCCTCAGATTCCTCTGGATGTTGTCCCCGACATCTCATCCGGGTTGCGTCAACTGGCCTTCGGTAAGGTGGATGCCATGGTTCTCAATCTGGCCTCAGCTTCTTTTTATATTCAAAAGATGGTATCTCTAACCTCAAAGTGACGGAAGATACCGATTTTGTTTTTGATATGTCTTTTGCTTCTCGCAACGACTGGCCGGAACTGGTCAGCATTATCGAGAAGGGTATGCAGGCGATCAGCCCGGCAGAAAAGAGAGAAATTCTCAACAGATGGATATCGTTGAAAGAAAAACCATGGCGCATTCCTCCATTGGTTCTGTACTCTTTTCTTCTTGCTGTTCTGATCCTGCTCCTTGTTGCCATCATCAACTGGAACAGAACCTTACAGCGCGAAGTTCGGGAACGAACAGCCGATCTTGAAAATGAACTGACCGAACGGATTTTAGCCGAGCAGGAAAAGGAACAGCTGCAGCAGCAAATTCATCGGGCGAAAAAAATGGAGGCACTCGGTCTGCTGGCCGGAGGTGTGGCTCACGATCTCAATAATATTCTTTCCGGGGCCGTCGGCTATTCCGACCTGATCATGCGCAAGCTCTCCGCTGACGACCCTCTGCTCAGCTATGTAAAGGAAATACGTGAATCTGGACGCCGGGCGGCAGAGGTTGTCGCTGATTTGTTGACTATTTCGCGGGATGCCGCTTCGGACCGTCAAATCGCCAATTTGAACGATATCGTTGCTGAATATACCTCGTCCCCGGAGCATCAGTCGTTGCTTACCCAGTATCCCGACCTGGTTTTCATCTGGAACTCGACCGGGATCTACTCAACCTGTTCTGTTCCGTCACCCATTTGAAAAAAAGTCTTATGAACCTGATCATCAATGCGGCAGAGGCAACTCAGAAGGGGGATATTACAGTTACAACCGCTAACCGCACGGTCGATGTTCCGGACAAAGATCATGAAGATGTTAAGCCGGGGCGGTTTGTTACATTGGCAATTTGCGATAGTGGACCTGGGATTGCGGCTGAAGATCTCGAGCATATTTTCGACCCCTTTTACAGCAAGAAGAAGCTCGGGCGTAGCGGGACCGGTCTCGGGTTGACCGTGGTCTGGAATACGGTGCAGGAACATCAGGGGTTTATCGATGTGCTTCAACTTGAGGCGGGCAGTTGCTTTGTGCTCAATTTCCCGGCAACAGAAAGTACGCAGCCCGACGCTTCGTTGTCATCGAATGACGAAGATATTCTGGGACATGGAGAGCATATCCTTGTGATCGATGATGAACTGGACATCAGGGTTCTGGCGGAACACTTGCTCTGCGAGCTGGGTTATAAGGTTTCAGTTGTCGCCAGTGGTGAAGAAGGTCTTGCTTTTTTGAGGAAAAAACGGGTTGATCTGGTTGTCCTCGACATGCTGATGGCGCCGGGAATGAACGGTTATCAGACATACCGGCAGATCAAGGCTGTGCTGCCTGAACAGAAAGCGATTATCGCCAGTGGTTTTTCCGCCGATAAAGATGTCAGATTGACCCAGGCTCTGGGAGCCGGGGCCTATATCAAGAAACCCTATACAATTGAAGAACTGGGCATCGCTGTTAAAAGAGAGTTACAGGCTTTGAAATGAGGCTTGGTTTCCTTCTCTATGTTTCGCAGCCTTTTGATACTGTTTTTTAAGTTTTCATTATAGCCTAAAGACCGAATTTTTTGAGAACCTCCGGTGGCGCTTGATCGAAGTGGGAAAATTCCATGGTAAAGCTGCCTTGCCCCTTCGTTGCGCTACGCAGTTCGGTCATGTAGCCGAACATCTCCAGCAGCGGGACGGTGGCATGGACGACATCCTGACCCGGGCGGGATGTGATTCCCTCGACCTGTCCGCGTTTCTGATTAAGGCTGCCCATTACCCGGCCGGTGTAGTCCGAAGGCGCTACCAGCTCCAGTACCATGATCGGTTCAAGCAGAGTCGGTTTACCTTTGCTCAGGGCCGCATTCATGGCCCGATTGATGGCAGCGGATATGCCCAAATCAGTGGTTTTGCTGTTTTCATAGGGCAGTGAGATCACTCTGATACCGATATCGGTCAGAGGATAACCGGCAGCCGGGCCCGATTGACAGGACAGGTTAAGCTTCTCGCAGATCATCTCCGCCAGGCTTGTGGGCCATGGCTCCAGCAGTTCATCCGGCAGTTCGACCGTGACGCCTGATTTCCGCTCTGCCGGTGTCAGCTGTAGTTCTATCTCGCCGTAGTGCAGCTTCCCTTCGATTTCGCGCTCAAAGACTTCATGGCAACGGCTGGTGTTGAGGATGGTCTCGCGGTAGACAACCTGAGGCCGGCCGGTCTGCACTTCAACACCAAAATCGGTTGATAGCCGCTGGACCACGACTTCGAGATGCAATTCCCCCATCCCGGTGAGCAGGGTCTGACCTGTCTCAGGGTCTTCCTTGACCCGAAAAGTGGGATCTTCCCATTGCAGTTTGTCCAGTGCCGGTGGGAGTTTGTCCTTGTCGTCAACGGTTTTAGGCTCCACGGCCAGAGAAACCACCGGTTCGGGATATTCCAACCCGGCCAGCTGGAGTGGATACTCGGCCAGGCTGATGGTGTCACCGGTCAGTACATTTTTCAACCCGGTTGCCGTGACAATATCTCCAGCCACGGCTTTGTCGATCCGCTCCCGTTTGTGGGAGTGCATGCGGAACAGGCGGGCGACCTTTTCGATCGCTTCTGTACGGCTGTTGAAAACCGAGTCTCCAGGCTTGAGCTGACCGGAATATAGCCGCAGGTAGGTCAGTTTCCGGCCATCATCAGAGAGGACCTTGAATGCCAGGCAACAGAGTGCGGCCTTGGGGTCGGTCACTATCTCCACCTGTTCGGAGTTATCCAGCCGGAGTGCTTTTGACGGGGGGATGTCGAGGGGGGACGGTAACAGTTCGCAAATGATGTCGAGCAGCGGTTGAATCCCTTTGTTTTTCAAGGCAGAGCCGAGCAGGACCGGATAAATCTGGCAGGCCAGGACCCCTTTGCGCAATGCCGGCAGGATTCGCTCTGCGCTGATATGGTGACCTTCGAGAAAATCATGCAGAATTCCATCGTCAAAATCAGCTGCAGTCTCGATCAGCAGTTCCCGGTGCTGCAGCGCCTGTAGGCGCAGGTCGTCCGGAATCGGACCTGTAATCAGGGTTTTGCCCAGATCCTTTTCGTCGAACAGCAGGGCTTTTCCTCAATCAGATCGATAACACCGGAAAAGTCTTCTTCACTGCCGATCGGCAGCTGCAGCAGGATGGCTCTGGCCTCCAATTTCTTTTCCATGGCTTCAAGAACCTGCTGATGGTCCGCTCCGATACGATCCATCTTGTTGATCAGACAGAGGCGCGGGACCTGATAGCGATCGGCCTGACGCCAGACTGACTCACTCTGGGGCTGGACCCCTTCAACGGCGCTGAAAATGGCGATGGCACCGTCCAGGGCACGTAGAGAGCGTTCGACTTCTATGGTGAAATCGATATGACCGGGGGTATCGATCAAATTGAAGGTGTGATCTTTCCAGCTACAGTTGGTTGCTGTGGCGGTGATGGTGATCCCGCGTGTCTGTTCCTGGTCCATCCAGTCCATGACAGCCATTCCGTCGTGAACTTCACCCATCTTATGGATTTCTCCGGTGTAAAAAGAATCCGTTCAGAAACCGTGGTTTTGCCTGCATCGATATGTGAAATGATGCCGAAATTACGTATTTTATCTAGTGCGGAGCCAGCCATTACTTGTCCTCTGAAATCAAATTGTTTTGCTTCTCAGTTGTTGAAGCAGGTTAAAATCAAGCTGATTGAGAGTGAAATATTCACGTTCAAGTTCTTCAATGTAAAAGTGATCAAGACCGCTATTGGCGAGAAAGTCGTTGCGCAGATCCAGATTGTTATGGGTGATTATTTCCGGCAGCAGGGTGCGCAAGTAAAGCGCTTCTTTCTTGATGTCATGAATGACGGCATAAAACAGATCGGGGTTAAGGCGACTGGTGATCTGGCCGCGCACCAGCAGGTCACCGTTCAGTTCTTCCAGGAGTTCATCCTGCTCGGCTATTGTGTTATAGCGCGAATAGCGGGTTCGAATCCGGTCTTTGGTCGCTTTAAGAATGGTCAGGTAGAGCTTTTCTTCGCTATCGATGACGTGCAGTTCCGTGGCCAGGCGTGACAACGTGGACATCTCTGCGGCTATTTCATCTAATCCCTGCTTCAGGCATTCTATTTTTTTACGCCCGTAGCGCCCCAGATAGCGACTGCTTAAAATATCATCAAAGAACAGTCTGTTAAACAAACCTTTAACCAGAGAATTGAATTCATGACGGCTTTCGAGCAGGCTGCGCAGGTGCCTTTCCGTTGGGGTGAAGTGCTCCATGAAAGCAATCTTGCTGATGCTGGTTGAGGTGTTGTCGTAGCGGTCAAAGAAAGTGATAATGTAGGAAAAATCCTCAAGCAGGGAGAGGGGGGCACCTTCGCGAATCTGCTCATCGAACAGCTGACCCGATTCGAGCAGAAGCTGTTCAAAGCTGTGGTCATGATTTCGTCGGGCATGCTGCTTGGCAAACAACAACTGGATGATGTCCCGGTTTCCGATGCTCTTGCGCAACAGCAGATCCCGGAGAATATCACGGGTGATGGCTGTATACTCCGGTTCTCTGGTAATGTTGCTGATTTGCGCTTGCAGCTTTTCATCCAGCGTCGAAATCAGGGTTTCGGGGATTTCGTTACGTAAGGCCAGAGTTTTGAGTCGCGTCAGGCGAGCATGCTGTAGGCGGTCGATATCGCCTTGGTGGTAGCATTCAATCAAGACCTTCTTGTACTCATCGATGATGCGGTAATTATCCCGATGTCGATACATGACGTCGACCCGGATGCGCTCCTGTTGGTATGGATCAATACCAAGTTGAGAAGCAAGCTCATCAAGTGTGGTCAGGGCCTGTTCAGGAACGGCCCGATCTTTGTAATAGAGCGACTGGAATTCCTGCTGAAAATGTCTGTTTTTGACATGTGTGAGACGGACCAGGTAAATGGTGCACTGGTCAGGAAGCCGTTCCAGCAAGGTTTCGGCCAGCTCAGAGTCGTCGCGACGATTCAGGTTGGTCAGACGTTTTAAGGCCTTGCCCAGATGTTTCAGGATTTCTTCCTGACGCTCCTGCTGGTTTTTTTTATCGAGCCGGTCGACAAAAAAGAAGTAGTTGGTGACGGCATGGCCTTTGACAAAAATATCCTCAAAGGTTTGAGACCCTCCCGCCTGAGCGTTGATCGCCAGATGGCCGTTCTGATCATAACCTGCACCAAGCAGCATCAGGCGATTTTGGATTCCGATCTTTGTCAGGTCGGAGAGGGGCTGATCGACGCCGAACATATATTCGCAGAAAGTTCCACCGGTTCCACTCTGGGCGATCCCGGCAGGGGAGAGAATCAGTTCGTTGCCGGGGGCAAAAAAACGCAGGTTATCATCCAGCACTTGAAAAAAATGATGATGAGCCGTGCGGCAACCCGCCGCTGTTGCATAGTACTCAATTTCATCCGAAATCTGTCCGTGAAGCCGCAGCTCGGGGCTCATCGCTTGCTTCCTTTTGCAACGGGAGGCTTATTTTTTGTCCGTCGTAGGCCAGATTGATACCGGGAGGTAGTCGCTGGTCATGGACCGGGTGGTCAACCTCATGGCTGAGGTGTGTCAGTAGCGTTTGCCGCGCCCCGATCTGTTGGGCGACCTCAATAGCCTGAGGAATATTGAAGTGGGTAAAGTGGGGGGTGAAGCGCAGACCGTCAATGACCAGTAATTCAAGCTCATTGAGTTTTCCATTGAGCTCTCCGGTATCGCGTTGCAGTCGGTCAGGTAGGCCAGGGGACCACAGCGGTAACCAAAGGATTGCGTCCAGCCATGTTCCAGTAGGATCGGCTCAATGGTCATGCCATATATTTCTACGGCTTGATCTATGGGGCATAACTCAAGCTGCGGGACATAGCCTGACGGCAGGGACTTGTCAAAAATATAATGGAAACTTGAGCCAATTTTTGTCAATGTTTCCCGAGAACCGTAAAGGGGGATTGGATCGAAGCTGCGCAAGTTGAACGCGCGCAGATCGTCGATCCCGTGAATGTGGTCGGCATGGCTGTGGGTATAGAAAACCGCATCAATCTGGCGGATATCTTCACGTAGCATCTGTTGACGCAAGTCTGTCGATGTGTCTATGAGCAGGTTGTGTCCGCGATAACTGAGCAGGGCGCTGCAGCGGGTCCGCATATTGAGCGGATGGCTGGAAAGGCAGACCGGGCAACGGCAACCGATAATTGGTACGCCGGTACTTGTCCCCGATCCGAGGATCGTTATGGTGAGGTTGTTTCGCTGCATGGCCGGGTGACCCCAAGATGGAAAATATACAATTGATTAAATAATTTAGCACTTTGTTTTCCTCATAGACAGAAAATTTTGCTTGAGCAGAAGTGATTGCATGGTAAAAGGTTCAATCGTTTGCCTGCGATCAAAGACAATTTTTATTGTGATGGGAACTGTCGAACAGGTTAAAATAGGTGAGCCGTTCAAAACGAGAGGGTGATGGAAAAAACAACGAACGAAATCAACAAACTTTGCCAGCGGTGTATCCGTCCGTGTAAGCAACCTGCTTCCATGGTGATGCTGGAGTGCCCGCGTTTTCAGCCGCGTCCGTTCAAATCTGAAAAACTCAAATTCCAACAGATGGATCTGTTCGGTAAGTAGCCTTCCATTGCCGCTTCCCGTGGGCTACATATCGATTCCAGCAAGAAAGTCTGCCAGATAGGGGATGAACTTTTCCGGTTCGACCAGAAACGAGTCGTGACCGTAGTCCGATTCGATCAGATGGTATTCGACCGGTTTATTCTGACGCTGCAGTTCATTGACAACTTCTTCCGCCTGCTGGGGGTATAGAGCCAATCAGAGGTAAAGGAAGCCCAGAACGATGGACAACGCAACGGATCGAGAGCCTCGCTGAGTGAATCGAAATTCCAGGTGACATCGTACAGATCCAGCGCTTTGGCCAGATAGAGGAATGAATTGGTATCGAATCGGTTAACGAAATTGCCACCGTTATAATCGAGATAGCGTTCAACCTCGAATTTGCCGAAAAAATCGAACATCCCGTCACGCACTGAAAAACGCCGCCCGAATTTCAATTGCATCGAGGCGTCTGATAAAAACGAAATATGGCCGACGGCCCGAGCCAGGGCGAAGCCATCGACTGGCGGGTGCTCGAGCTGGTAATTCCCTTTTTCCATAAGGGGTCGTTGTAGACCGCCTGACGAGCCAGGGAATTGAGGGCGATGGCCATGGGGGATGTCCGTCCGGTTCCGGCCAGAGAAACAAAAGATCGGACGTTGTCGGGGTAATGAATCGCCCATTCAAGGGCCTGCATGGCTCCCATGGAACCGCCAACGATCGATAGCAGGGAGTCTATGCCAAGGTGGTCCAGCAGCAGCTTCTGGGCGCGAACCATATCGCGCACCATCAGAACCGGAAAACCGAGGCGATAGGGCCGGCCGGTTTTGGGATTGGTGCTGGTTGGACCGGTTGAGCCCTTGCATGAACCGAGCGTGTTGCTGCAGATGACAAAATAGCGGTCCGTATCGAGCACTTTGCCCGGGCCGATCATGTTATCCCACCAGCCCGGCTTGTGGTCATCCGTGGAATGGATCCCCGCCGCGTGGGCATCCCCGGTCCAGGCATGGGTTGCCAGGATGGCATTGGTGCGGTCCCTGTTCAGTTCACCGTAGGTTTCATAAGCCAGCGTTATCGGGCCGAGCAGACGGCCGCTTTCGAGCCGTAATTCCACATCAAAGTGAGCATATTCAGTTGTGACTAAACCGATACTGCTGTCCAAGCCGCTACTCCTCTGTCATTGAATAACAAAAAGACCCTTCCCGTTAGCGGGAAGGGTCTTGAATACAGTCACTACCGGTATCCTGGACCGTCCCCATCTGTCCCCGTTTAACAGGGCCGGAATTGGCACCGGACAGTTCTCCTTACGGAAACCCGGCTGCCGTGGCTTCAAAGGGCCTTCTCCCTCCACCACTCTGGATAAAGACGTTGATCTTGCGATCATCTTTTTTCTGCCCCGGTCGGACTCCAAGGGGCAGTTTAATGTGACATGACTCTAGCTTACCCATGAGCGCTTTGTCAAATAGGACTTTGGCCTTATTGGCCTGATTCTGCCCGAATATTTAACCGTTGTGTCTTTTTTTTAATTGTCTGTGGTTTGCAATTGGACGATGACCGGGGATTTATCGGTGTCGATCTGACAGCTCACTCTATTAGTGCCTGTTCGGAAGAGAATCTTAAATAAAAATAATGGTGTGTGAATTTGACGGACGTCCCTTAAGTAGTAGACTGAATTGAGAATCAGTTTACGTTACAGGAGGCCGTGGCAGCTTCCTGTCTTTACCCTGGATGTCCTAATCCCTCCTGGACTCCAGGGTATTTTTTATATTTACAAAGCGGTTGTTTATGCACCGCGTGTGCCCGTTGAACAGTCGACTTTGTTTATGATGTGGCAACCTGCTTGTGATGGCAGCTCAGCTTTTCAGCCTGTCTGCTGACCAGGTCGGCGACGCTGTAGCGTTTAAGAACCGCAGCCATTTCCGTCTGGGCCTCATGCCAGACTTCGTGAGCCGAGCAATAGGAGTCGCGATGGCAGAGGCCGGAGTCAACAAGACAGTGGTTGAGCTTTAACTGACCCTCTTCAGCCTGAAGGATGTCGAGCAGGGTGATATCGTTGGGGTCCTTGGCCAGAAGAAACCCGCCCCCAACGCCGCGTTGAGAACTGACGATTCCTGCTTTGATCAAAGGCTGAAGAATTTTTGTCAGGAAAGCGGGGGTGACATCCTGTGTTTTACAGATATCTTTTTCAGGACAATTTCGTTCTTGGGCTGTTGCGCCAGAAAGACGACCGTTCTGACTGCGTACTCTGTTGCGCGTGTAATAACCACTGTTTTATTCCTCCTAAAGTTAACTCTTCAAGTAATGAATACACGGAAGCTTGAATCATGTCAATGTCTCATTGCAGGGAGCGGATGATCCCGGCTTGACAGAATTCAGGCACAGTCTCATTATCTGGGAAAATGAAAGGTATGTTCAGGTGATGGAGATAAAGCACAATAATAATCGGCCTGTTGTTGGACGATTTGCCCCCAGTCCGACCGGACTGTTGCATTTTGGAACTCTGCTTGCCGCTCTTGGCAGTTATCTCGCCGCAAAGAAGAATGGTGGTCGCTGGTTGCTGAGAATTGAAGATCTGGACCTTCCGCGGGTCGTTGCCGGTTCGGCAGACAGCATTCTGCAACAGCTGGAAGATCTTGCTTTTCAATGGGACGGGCCAGTCGTTTATCAGAGTCGGCGCTTTGACCGTTATCGTGAAGTTCTGGCTGACTTGCGCAGGCAGGGATGCGTGTTCGAGTGCAGTTGTTCGCGCCGGGAAATTCTGGCCAGCGCTCCGCATCCTGGAGAAGAGGGACCGATCTATCCGGGGACTTGTCGTAACGAGCCACTGGGAACGCGGCCGGAACGCGCTGTTCGTTTACGGGTCGATAATCAACCGATTCATTTTTTCGATCACGTTTTCGGTCAACAGAGTCAAAATCTCGAGCGCCAGGTCGGTGATTTTGTCCTCCATCGATCTGACGGGATTTTTGCGTATCAGCTGGCCGTGGTTGTTGACGATATCGACAGTGGTGTTACCCAGGTCGTCCGTGGGGCTGACCTATTATCTTCGACGGCTAGGCAGGTCTATCTCTACCGCTGTCTCGGCGAGACTCCTCCCGAATACCTGCACTTGCCTCTGGCGATCGCTGCTAACGGCAGGAAAATGAGCAAACGCGACGGTACGGACCTGCTTGTCGATCGCATTAACGGTGGGAAAATGATATGGCATGCTCTCGCGTTTTTAGGGCAAGCGCCGCCGCGTGATCTGTATCAACTGTCCCCGGCTGAGCTCCTTCGCTGGGGAATCGAAAATTTCAGTGAGCTTAAAATTCCTAAGACTGACCGGCCGATTAACTTTTCATTGAATAGAGACTTTAATCTCAAGGAGCCATCTGTTAGTGTTTGACTGCATCGATCTTCTATTTGAAGTCGCCAAATCTAGGTACGGTTTGTTGACAATTATCTCGATACTTCAACTCGAAACCGGGTGTCTGCTGAAGACCTGAGGAGGATGAAATGAAAAAAATGCTGTTGTATGGCGTGATTGCTGTTTTGTTGGTTGGCTGCGGGAGTGGGACATTCCAGGTCCCGAAACAGGAATACCAGAGCCGCGTGCAGGTGCTCGGTGTGTTGCCTCTGTTGGTCGATAATCGAACCGACTTGAATTACCCTGAACAGATGCCGCTATTTGATATCCTGGCCCGGTCAGCGGAAGGAAAACATGCCGACCTGGTTGACCGGCTGAAAGAAAAAAAAGGTTATTTTGATGTCCGCTTGCTATCGGTCAATCCCGAACTGACTCGGCTTTCTCTTCTGAGTGCCGGGACCTCCCGTGATAAACAGGGGCGGCCGCTGGTTTATAATTTTGATACCGCAACTGTCGCTGAGCTGGCGCGCCAGAATGTCGTCGATGCTCTGTTGATCGTCGTCCTCTCTGGCGAAAGGATTCTGGAGAAGAGACGCTCAAGAACGATGCTTGAAACTTTGGAAACACGCTACAGCGATATTGTCGTGACGGCAGCTGTCGTTGATCGTCAGGGTGATGTTTTGTGGAAACTGGCTGGTGAGGACAGTCATCAGGCTCTGGTTTTGCAATATGCTGATTTCGACGAGGCTTATTACAATCGGACCGATTCGGTCAGGGTCAAAAATATCAGTCTGGCGGGTATTGAACGAACCCTTGAAGAAAAACCGGACAAAAAAGGCAATCCGCAATTGCCCCAGATGTACCAGGATATGTTTGATAAAATCGTTTCAGGAATCAGCCCGGGTCTTCTTGACTCGCTGCGTTAACGTGGGTTGGGATGATGCCGGAAAGTTCCTTTCGCAATAATAAAATAGTTATTTTTCAGCCTTCACGGTTGACATGAGGAGATAAAGCGGGTACAAGCATTTTTATCAAAAAAGAGCGCCTACCCGCTTGCTCCCTGCTGGATGCAGGATAATTTAAATAAAAAGAACCCATCAAATACTCTGATAGACCATTCAAATATAGTGATACACAACTAAGAGTTCACAACGATCTGTATATATACATCCCATTTACAACTATTACTTATTTCGACCTTTAGCTATTTAAAATCCCGTATTTATTAAGATTCGGGCCTATCCCCTGAGTGCAGGGCTGGAGAACCTTTATGAACTTGAAAGACCTGAAACAGACTAAAATTTCTGAGTTAATCAACCTGGGTAAAGAACTGGGGCTGGAAGAGATTGGTGGTATGCGCCGGCAGGACCTGATCTTTAATATTCTTAAGGCGACAGCCGCTCAGAAAAAGCCATTTTTGGTGAAGGGGTTCTTGAAATTCTGCCGGATGGGTTTGGTTTTTTACGCGCTCCCGATGCCAACTATCTGCCAGGTCCGGATGATATTTACATCTCTCCGTCTCAGATTCGCCGTTTTGCCCTGCGTACCGGTGATACTGTGGCCGGGCAAATTCGTCCACCCAAAGAAGGGGAACGTTACTTCGCTCTGCTGAAGGTCTCCAAGGTCAACTTTGAAGACCCGGCAAAAATGCGGGAAAAAACATTCTTTGATAATCTGACGCCGCTTTATCCTGAAGAGCAGTTGAAGCTCGAGACGTCACCCGATAATTATTCGACCCGGGTTATGGATCTGGTCTCCCCATAGGTAAAGGTCAGCGTGGCTTGATTGTCGCACCGCCGCGTACCGGTAAAACCGTATTGCTGCAGAATATCGCCAACTCCATATCGGAAAACCATCCTGAAGTTTACCTGATCGTTCTATTGATCGATGAGCGTCCAGAAGAGGTGACCGACATGCAGCGCAACGTTAACGGCGAGGTGATCTCCTCGACCTTTGACGAGCCCGCTAATCGCCACGTTCAGGTGGCTGAGATGGTTATTGAAAAAGCCCGGCGTCTGGTTGAGCACAAGCGTGACGTTGTTATTCTGCTCGACTCGATTACCCGTCTGGCCCGTGCTTACAACACCATCATTCCATCGAGCGGAAAGATCCTTTCCGGCGGTGTCGATGCCCACGCCCTGCACAAGCCGAAGCGTTTCTTTGGTGCCGCACGTAATATCGAGGAAGGTGGCAGCCTGACCATCATCGCAACCGCGCTGATCGATACCGGCAGTAAGATGGACGAAGTTATTTTTGAGGAATTCAAAGGAACCGGCAATATGGAGTTGCACCTCGACCGGCGTCTGGCTGACAAGCGGACCTACCCGGCCATGGATATCAATCGTTCCGGTACCCGTAAGGAAGACCTCCTGGTCGATACTACCCAGCTGCAGCGGACCTGGTTGTTGCGTAAAGTTCTGTCGTCGATGAATAGCGTGGACAGTGTTGAGTTTCTGCTCGAAAAGTTGAGGGAAACCAAGACCAATCAGGAATTTCTCGATTCGATGAATCAGTAAAGCCGGTTTCATTATACCCGTTTGAACCTGTCCATGATAAGGGAGTCCGGCCTTCAGAGCAGGACTCCCTGTCTTTCTTTCACATACCCGTTCCTGCTTGTCCTCGGTCTTGGTTGACTGCGCGCGGTCTTCCTGTCTTCAGCATAACCGGACTGCTGACTTCGTTTGCTCTTGTCTGATGATTTGCCTGCCTCTGATTTTGTGTCTGGGTGTTCTGGAAGGCAGGTGAGTATAGATTATTTATAAATATCCCTTCAGCACGGGGAGGGTTGCTTCGGTGGTCAGACTCCGGTTGACCGGTCCCGGGTTGGCCGTCAAAAAACAGGGCTTTAAGATCTGCTCTCCGGCGGCTGACAGCCGGTATCGCTGTTCCTTCAGGTTCAGGGGCGCGGTGGCTTTTTCGACTCCGCTTTGTCCCTTGAACCATGAGCGTCCGGCAGAAAGTTCTTGCCTGAAAATGGTAAACCTGCTATTTAAGCGATTTGTTTAACGAACTGTCTATAAAGCCTGTACTACAGCCAGGCTGATAAGGAGAAAAAGATGAGAGAAGGAATCCACCCAAAATACGAAGCTTGCACCGTTCGTTGTGATTGCGGTAACACATTTGAAACCCGCTCGACCATCGATGGTGAAATCCATACGGAAATTTGCTCGGCTTGCCATCCATTTTACACCGGCAAGCAGAAGCTGATCGATACCGCTGGCCGGATCGAGCGCTTCCGCAAAAAGTACGCCCAGAAATAATCGGGTATGTATCAGGAAAGGCGGCCCGTTGTGGCCGCCTTTTTTTTTCTTTTGTGAAAATCACATGAATTGAAAGATAGTTATGTTTTCGAACCTGGAAGAAGTTGTTGAGCGCTTTCACGAGGTGGAGAGTCTCCTGTCCGACCCGACTGTGATTGCCGATCAAAAACGCTATCGTGAATTGACCAAAGAGCATGCCGACCTGTCCGGTGTGGTGACGGTTTATAGCAAATATAAACAGGTTTGCAGCGATATCGAAGGCAATCGCGAACTGCTTCAGGATAGTGATCCTGAAATGAAGGAACTGGCCAAGGCAGAACTGCCCGAACTTGAAGCCGAGCAGGGAAAACTGGAAGACGAGCTTAAAATTCTGCTGTTGCCGAAGGATCCCAACGACGACAAGAATATTATCCTTGAAATCAGGGCCGGAACCGGTGGTGACGAAGCGGCTCTCTTCTCCGCCGACCTGTTCCGCATGTACAGCCGCTATGCCGACCGTAATCGCTGGAAGGTCGAGATGATGAGCGTCTCTGAGACCGATGGCGGTGGTTTTAAGGAAGTGGTTGCCCTGATCAGTGGTGAGCGGGTTTATTCACGCCTTAAGTTTGAGAGCGGCACTCACCGGGTCCAACGTGTTCCTGACACTGAAACTCAAGGTCGGATTCATACTTCGGCTTGTACCGTTGCCGTACTGCCTGAAGCGGAAGATGTCGATATCGACATCAATCCGGCCGATTTACGTGTCGATCTGTACCGTGCCTCGGGAGCAGGTGGCCAGCATGTCAACAAGACCGAATCGGCTGTGCGTTTGACCCATATCCCAACCGGTGTCGTGGTCGCCTGTCAGGAAGAGAAATCGCAACACAAGAACAAAGCCAAGGCACTCAAAGTCTTGAAGTCGCGGATTTACGAACAGATGCTGGCAGAGCAACAGGCCGAAATGGCGGCCGACCGTAAAAATCAGGTTGGCAGTGGCGATCGAAGTGAACGGATCCGCACCTATAATTATCCTCAAGGCCGCTGCACCGATCATCGTATCGGACTGACGCTATACAAGCTTGATGCGATCATGCAGGGTGATGTTGATGAGATCATTGAAGCCTTGATTACCGACCAGCAAGCAGCTCAGATGAGCCAGCAAGACACTTAAGGTTGGCGGGCAAGTAATGTGATGGAGCAAGTGACGACACACGCCTCAGCGGCGCAAAACGGTGGTGAACCCTGGACATTGTTAAAGCTGTTGCGCTGGGCCACTGATTTTTTTACCCGTAAAGGGATTGATAGTCCGCGCCTTGATGCCGAGCTGTTGTTGGCTCATGTGTTGAAACTTGACCGGGTCGGACTTTATCTGAATTTCGACCGCCCCCTTGATGTCGCTGAACTTGATCAGTTACGACCTCTGGTCAAACGCCGTGGTCAGCGTGAGCCGCTGCAATACCTGATCGGCTCAACGGAGTTCTGGTCGCTTGACTTCGAGGTGACCCCGGCGGTGTTGATCCCGCGGCCAGACACTGAAATTCTGGTCGAAGAAGCTCTTTCCCATGCATCCGACGTCGGTTCTCTGCTTGATGTCGGAACCGGTAGCGGAGCCATCGTCGTCAGTCTGGCTAAAGAGCTGGAGGCCTGGCGATGTCAGGGAATCGATATCTCGTCTGAAGCGCTGGAGGTAGCGCGCCGCAATGCCAGGCTCAATCAGGTTGAAGAGCGGGTCGAACTCTGCAAAGGAAATCTGAATCGACTGCCTGACAGAAAGTACGATCTGATTATTTCAAATCCACCTTACATTGCACGCGATGAATGGGAAACGCTGATGCCTGAGGTCCGCGATCATGAGCCTCAGCTGGCTTTGATCGCCGATGACGGTGGTCTGGCCTGCTATCAGAGTCTGGTTGCACAGGCAGCGAAACATCTTCACCCCGGCGGTTGGTTGTTGGTCGAAATCGGTTACCAACAAGCTGATGCGGTCCAGCAGTTGTTCCGTGGGGCCGGTCTCAAGAATGTTTATATGCGTGACGATTACGCTGGACAACCACGGGTTGTCGGTGGCCAATTAAAATGAAAACATTTTTAAATAGAAAGTTGGATTGATTGGAAAAAATAGTGGTTAAAGGGGGCGTACGCCTCACTGGAGAGATTGCCGTCGGCGGAGCAAAAAATTCAGCCCTGCCTCTGCTGTTTGCAACTCTGCTTGCCGAAGGCGAAAGTGAACTGACCAATGTGCCCGGACTGAGAGACATTCGGACTGCGTCGCGCCTGCTGGCCGAACTGGGGGCAAAGGTCGAATGCGGCAATGGCACCTGCCGGGTCGACGCGACCGACATCTCAAGTATTGAAGCTCCATATGATCTGGTTAAAACCATGCGCGCTTCGGTGCTGGTTTTAGGGCCGGTTCTGGCACGCTTCGGCAGAGCGCGGGTCAGTCTGCCGGGAGGGTGTGCCATCGGTGCCCGCCCCATCGATCTGCACCTTAAAGGGCTTGAGGCTCTCGGTGCCGAGATCGAACTGGACCATGGCTACGTTGAAGCGCGAGCCGAACGTTTACGTGGTGCCAAGATATCCTTCGACATGCCCACGGTTGGCGGAACCGAAAATCTGCTGATGGCTGCGGCTCTGGCTGAGGGCGAAACGGTCCTGGAAAATGCTGCCCGTGAGCCGGAAATCGTCCAGTTGGCCGATGCCTGATCAGTATGGGGGCAAAGATCGAAGGTGCGGGAACGGCGATTATCCGCATCCAAGGGGTCGAGTCGCTTAAACCGCTCAAATGCCGGGTCATTCCTGACCGGATCGAGGCCGGAACCTTCATGATCGCAGCGGCCATCACCGGTGGTGATGTGCTGGTCAAGGATGTGGTCAGAAAAGATCTTGAGGCGGTGATTGCCAAACTCAAGGAAGTTGGCGTCGAGATTGAGGACGAAGCGGGAGGGTTGAGGGTTCGCGCATCCCGGCCGTTGCAGGCGGTTGATATCAAGACTACCGTTTTTCCCGGTTTTCCCACCGATATGCAGGCCCAGTTTATGGCACTGATGACCACGGCTGAAGGGACCAGTAAAATTTCGGAGACCGTCTTCGAAAATCGCTTCATGCATGTCTGTGAGTTGCAGCGCATGGGCGCCGATATTCAGATCGACGGCCACAGTGCGGTGATTCGCGGAGTTCGGCAGTTGACCGGTGCGCCGGTCATGGCGACAGACCTGCGCGCCAGTGCCTCCCTGATTCTGGCTGCTCTGGCGGCTGAAAACACGACAGAGGTGTCGCGCATCTACCACCTTGATCGCGGTTATGAGAAAATCGAGGAGAAGTTGGCTGGATTAGGGGCACGAATCTGGCGCGAGCAGGAATAACTAAAAGCTGAATGTAGAATTCAGAGTATAGAATGCCGCTATTGCCGCTTCTATAGTCCATATTCTATCTTCCGATTCAATAAAAGGACAAGCTGATGAGTGACTGGATAACTTTCGCCCTGCCGAAGGGGCGTATCATGAAAGATTCGATGGAGCTGTTTGAGCAGATCGGTATCACCTGCCCGGAGATGGAGAAAGAGAGTCGCAAGCTGGTTTTTGAGAATCCTGAGCTTAAAATGCGCTTCATGGCCGTTCGCGCGACCGATGTTCCAACCTATGTAGAATATGGCTGTGCCGATGTCGGCGTTGTCGGTAAGGATACTCTGCTGGAGCAGGGCAAAGATCTCTACGAGCCCCTCGATCTGAAGTTCGGTTACTGTCGTCTGGTTGTGGCTGAACCGAAAGCGCTGCAGGGATCGGATGATCCGCATAACTGGTCAAACATCCGGGTGGCAACCAAGTACCCCAATATCACCGAACGCTATTTTGCGGCCAAGGGGGTACAGGTTGAATTGATCAAGCTTTATGGTTCCATCGAGCTGGCACCGTTGGTCGGTCTGTCTGAGCGCATCGTCGACCTGGTTTCGACCGGTGGTACATTGAAAGCGAATAACATGGTCGAGGTGGAAACGATCGCCGAAGTGACAACCCGTCTGATCGTCAACCGCGCCAGTCTGAAAACCAAGCATAAGCGGATCAGCACGATTATCGATGGCCTGGAAAAGGTTATCGGCGATGAAGTTCGTATTTCGGAATAAGCTGTAAGGATAACAGATGATCTCCATTTTACGTTTCAGCGATCAGGATTTCAGCGCGCAATTCGGCAAGATTGAGCAGCGCGCTGAAGAGATCCCCGCCAACATTGAAGAGACGGTTAAGACCATTCTGGCCGACGTGCGCAAGCGCGGCGATGCGGCGCTGTTTGAACTGACCGAGCGCTTTGATCGCATGACCTTGACGGCCGAAACGATCGAAGTCAGCGCCGCAGAGATGGACGCCGCGCTTAAGCAGGTCAGCGAAGAGTCCCTTGCTGCGCTCAAACTGGCAGCCGAGCGGATCAGCACTTACCACGCCAAGCAGAAGCAGGAGACCTGGCTGTCGACCGATGAGGATGATGTCCTGCTCGGCCAGATGGTGCGGCCGCTCGATCGGGTCGGCATCTATGTTCCCGGTGGCAAGGCGGCTTATCCGTCCTCGGTGCTGATGAACGCTATTCCGGCCAAGGTTGCCGGGGTTGAAGAAGTGATCATGGTCGTGCCGATGCCGGGCGGCGAAGCCAATGCCCACGTTCTGGCGGCAGCGCATATTGCCGGTGTTGACCGGATTTTCAAACTCGGTGGAGCGCAGGCTGTCGCCGCACTGGCCTACGGAACCGAATCGGTTCCGCGGGTCGATAAGATCACCGGACCGGGCAATATCTTTGTTGCCACAGCCAAGCAGCTGGTCTTCGGTCAGGTCGATATCGATATGATCGCCGGACCGAGCGAAATTCTGGTCATCAATGATGGTAGCGGCAATGCGGCTCATATCGCTGCCGATCTGTTGTCCCAGGCCGAGCACGATGAACTGGCGTCATCGGTGCTGGTCACCAGTTCTGAAGAGATGGCCCTGGCTGTGCAGCAGCAAGTGGAAGTCCAGCTGAAACAGCTCAGCCGTGAACGGATCGCCCGTCAATCGATCGATGATTATGGTGCCATTATCATCGCCCGCGACTTGGCCGAAGCGATCGATTTTCCAACCGCATCGCACCGGAACACCTGGAGCTGGCCGTGGCTGATCCTTTTGCCATTCTGTCGCAGATCAAACACGCCGGAGCGATCTTCATGGGTCATCACACGCCCGAAGCGGCCGGCGATTATCTGGCCGGACCGAACCACACCCTGCCGACCGGTGGAACCGCACGTTTCTTTTCGCCGCTGTCGCTGGATGATTTCGTCAAGAAGTCGAGCATTATCTCCTTTTCCGAGCGTGGCCTGAAGCGATTGGGAGACGATATCGTCCATATCGCTGAATTGGAAGGGCTGGAAGCCCATGCCAAATCGGTGTCGATCCGGTTGAAGTGAGAACAGAATAGAGAGCCACCAAGG
>LQAH01000028.1_pt1 | contig 98395 bp, 130 predicted proteins | sample 1535791 | NCBI WGS metagenome assembly LQAH01 (sample SAMN04331585, study PRJNA305678) | bioreactor metagenome | isolation source: bioreactor_4 inoculated with Wadden Sea sediment 2nd replicate of a... | place: Germany:Bremen
TCTGCCGGCACGGCTTCTTCCCGTGTCTCTTCAGTTTCGCCATCTGCACTTTGACCCGCTTCGACATCAACAACCATGATGACCGACCCGACGGTCGCCTCCCCTCCCTCGGAGACTTTAATCTCAACGATTTTCCCTTCAGCCGGTGACGGGATGGCCACAACCGCTTTGTCGGTTTCCAATTCAAGCAGCGTTTGATCTTCTTCGACCTGGTCACCTACAGCAACAGCGATGGAAATCACGGTACCAGCGGTCACTCCGTCAGATACCTCCGGAACAATAACATCCTGTAACATATGAGCCCTCAATCCTGGTGTGGGTTTAACTTGTCGGGGTCAATTTTCAATGCTTCGATCGCCCTGGCTGTCGTCTTTTCGGCAACCTTTCCTGCCTGCTCCAAGCGATAGAGAGTCGCGACAACGACATAGCGAGCGTCAACTTCAAAAAATCACGGAGTCTGTCGCGGCTTTCACTCCGGCCAAAACCGTCGGTTCCAAGACAGTGAACCGGACCCGGAATCCATTGAGCGACTGCCGCCGGAAGCACTTTCATATAATCCGAGGCAGCGATGTAAACTCCCGGATACCCGCCCAGAAGCTCCTCAAGGTAGGCCTTACGTGGTTTTTCCTGAGGGTTCAGCAGATTCCAACGCTCGGTTTCGACCGCGTCCTGATAAAGCTCCTTGTAGCTGGTCACGCTCCAGACGTCGGCACTGACGTCATATTTGTCAGCCAGTATCTCCTGGGCTTTGAGGACCTCGTTCAGAATAGCCCCACTCCCGAGGAGATGGGCTGCGGCCCTGCCTTTCATCGGACTCGACCGGAAGCGGTACATCCCTTGAGCACGCCCTCACGGACATTCTTCCCTTCCGGCATGGCCGGCATGCGGTAGGTTTCGTTGGTCACAGTCAGATAGTAAATCAAATCTTCCTGATGACAATACATGCGCCGCAACCCCTCCTGAACAATCAATGCCAGCTCGAAGGCAAAAGCCGGGTCGTAGGCTTTGACCTTGGTCGGCCCCAAGGCCAGCACATGACTGTGGCCATCCTGGTGTTGCAGCCCTTCGCCTGCCAGAGTTGTACGCCCGGCGGTCGCGCCAATCAGGAAACCACGAGCCCGGCTGTCACAGGCCTGCCAGATCTGATCGCCAACACGCTGGAAACCGAACATCGAATAGAAGGTATAAAACGGAATCGTCTGGACCTGATTGTTGGAATAAGCCGTTCCGGCGGCGATAAAGCTGGCCATGGAACCAGCCTCGCTCAAACCTTCTTCAAGGATAGCCCCGGTTGTTTTTTCATTGTAAAACAGCAGGCTCCCCTTATCGACCGGTTCATACAGCTGTCCGGCATGACTGTAAATACCGGCCTGCCGAAAGAGAGCTTCCATACCGAAAGTCCGCGCTTCGTCCGGTACGATCGGTACAATCAGCTTACCGACCTCGGGGTCCTTGATCAGTTTCGCCAACAAGTGGACAAAGGCCATTGTCGTCGCCAGTTCTCGCTCACCTGATCCGCCAAGGTATTCCTGGACCAACCAGTCGGTCTGACAGGCCATCGGTTGACTGCCATCGAAACGACGCGGCAAAGCTCCCCCCAGAGCAGCCCGTCGCTCTTTCAGATAAAGGATTTCAGGGCTGTTGTCGGCAGGACGGTAAAAGGGTGCCGAAGCTATTTCAGCATCGCTGACCGGAATATTGAAGCGAGTGCGGAAATGCTTTAATTCCTCCTCATTCAGCTTTTTCTGTGAATGAGTAATATTTTTCCCCTCCCCTGCCTCTCCTAAACCATAGCCTTTGATACTCTGAGTCAGGATGACCGTTGGCGACCCGGTATGTTCAACTGCGGATTTGAAGGCTGCATAAACTTTGACAGGGTCATGGCCGCCACGCTTCAAAGCCCCCAGCTGTTCATCGCTGTAGCCTTTGACCAGGTCCAGTAATTCCGGATAAAGACCGAAGAATTTTTCCCTTACATAGTTTCCCGTTGAAGAGGTGTAGCGCTGCATTTCACCATCAAGAACCTCATCCATGCGCTTAACCAGCAGACCTGAATCATCTGCGTCCAGCAGAGGATCCCAGTCGCCACTCCAGATGACTTTAATCACATTCCAACCGGCACCGCGGAAAGCGGCCTCCAACTCCTGGATAATCTTACCGTTACCACGCACAGGCCCGTCGAGCCGCTGCAAGTTGCAATTGATGACAAAAATCAGGTTGTCCAGTTGCTCCCGGGCCGCCAGGGTTATCGCGCCGAGGGATTCCGGTTCATCCATTTCACCGTCGCCGAGCATGGCCCACACTTTGCGGCCACTGCGCTTCCTCAAGCCCCGGTCGACCAGGTAGTGATTAAACCGAGCCTGATAAATTGCACTGATCGCTGTCAGCCCCATCGACACCGTCGGAAATTCCCCAGAATTCCGGCATCAGATATGGATGAGGGTAAGAGGACAGCCCTCCGGAGGGGCTCAGTTCACGACGAAAATTTTCAAGATCCTGCTCCGTCAGACGACCTTCGAGAATGCCCTGGCGTATACGCCTGGAGCGGCATGACCTTGAAAGTAAACCATATCGCCGAGAAAATCATCGGTACGACCGCGCCAGAAGTGATTGAAACCGATCTCCCACAGCGTTGCAGCCGAGGCAAAGGTGGAAATGTGGCCCCGATACCTTCCGACTCACGATTAGCACGAACCACCATGGCCATGGCATTCCAGCGTATAATCGACTTGATCCGGCGCTCGATCTGCTGGTTACCGGGGAAAACCGGTTCCTGGCTGGTTGGAATACTGTTGATATAGGGCGTATTGGCCGTGAAAGGGATATTGACTCCCTGCTCCTGGGCGCGAACCTGTAACTGCCGCAGCAGTTCCCTGACCCGATCAGCCCCCTGCTCCTGGAGGACATAGTCGAGCGATTCACGCCATTCACGGTTTTCGATCTCATGTAAATCTATTGTTTTCTGTTCCCTGGGGTTGGACATTAATAACTCCTTGAAACGTCTTTGACCTGCAAAGAAAAAGAAATTCAGTTGTTTCAGCCATCTAATAATACACGATTTACTCCTCTGAAACTGCTTGTGTTGCAAAAAAAATGGATAAGATCAGTCAATCTTGCCATCAACGGAAAACAGAACCCACAGGACGGTCAGTGTATGGATGCCAGCAGCGGCCCTCATTCCCGATTGGATATGAACCGGGACAAGAAGCTGCCAAAGAGCGATTTGATGAACCCCCTTGCCGTCATGGCCAGTGACCATTCGGGCAGAGGAGAATTTGCAGTCGTTGGTGCAAGGAAATACAAAGCGATCAGATCGAAATTCAGCAGAAGTGAAAGCGGGCCGAGGCTTAATTTAAGACGCGATAAGGACCGGTCATGTAGCTGTGAAACTGTAGAGATCCGTCAGTGCCCAACATCGCCTTGATCCGATCCCGGTTAACCGGGTGGGTCACACGATCAAGGACATCCTCTTCCGCACACCACTCAACGCAAGGTGTCTCTTCACTGGGAATCAGAGTTCCTGAGGCGTAACGGGCAGAAAAACAAAAAACCACAGCACTGGGATCGGACACCTTCGACCAGATCATCTCCAGTTTGGCGTGACAGATGGTCACCCCTGTCTCCTCTAAAGTCTCGCGGCTAAGGGCGAAGATCAAACTTTCCCCTTCCTCAACCCGCCCCTGGGGTATTTCCCAACCACGGTAACGGTGCTTGACCATAAGGAGCTGATTTTGTTCATTGCGGATCAAGCAACTGACGACAAGGATATGTTGTGGTTGTTTTATCAATTGACCTCTCCATCGGCATCAACAGCAGGGCGACTTTGAACCGTCATTTCATCAACGTCCTTTGGCAAGAGAACCCACAGCCAGCCTTCCTGCTTCATACGCCCGGCAATCTTTCCGGCATCCTCCCCCATGCCCCAGAAAAAGTCAGCCCTCACCTGGCCCTTGATCGCCCCACCAGTATCTTGAGCCACCATAAGCTGTTGCAAGGGTTCTTCAGTTCCGGGGAAAGTGGTCGAAACAAAAACCGGTGCCCCCAGCGGAATCGTCCTGGGATCGACAGCCAGGCTGCGCCGCTCGGTCAAAGGCACGCCAAGGGAACCGGGTGGAGTTTTATAATCGGACGACAGTTCGCGAAAAAAAACATAACTTGGATTTTCAGCCAGAAGTTCTTTCCCTGCTTCCGGGTTCTGCTCAACCCAGCGCCTGATGTTCTGCATCGACATCTGGTCACGGGTCATCGCGTTGCGTTCAAGCAGCAGCTTGCCGATAGAGCGATAGGGGTGACCATTCTGATTAGCATAGTTGACCATAATCACCTCCTCATCACTTAACCGCACCCGGCCTGAGCCTGGATATGGAGAAAGAAAAGATCAACCGGATCGGCCACCCAGAACAGCTCCTGCCCCTGCAATGGATTGCTCCCGTTGTCGATTTCTCCACGTTCAAAGTAGGGTACGACCCGATTGCCGACAACACGCCCGCGTAAACGATATTGTCCCAATTCGGGGTAAACCTCATCCAGGTCGATGATCAGCATATCGTCAGGTTGACGATAGAGGGGATAACGGAAGAGATCACTGCGGGTGCGGCTGCCAAGCAGTTCCGGCCCATAGTAACCGGTAATCAGTCCGGTCGTCGTGCCATCTTCATTGCGAACTTTAAAAGGTTGAAAATTCTGTTCGAAAAAACACGCACCGGTGGCGTTTCCACATCCAGCAACTCGTTCGCGCGTTCGCAAACAGCCTTCCAGCGCTCACGTTTGGCGATCGCCCGGCAGCCACGCACAAAGGCATCGAAAGCAGCGCGCTGATCATCGAGCATCCAGCCGTCAATGTCTTCCCACTCAACCGCCTGCAACGGTTCGACCTTATCTGTCAAGGGCGGAAGCACAGTGCCCTCTGGGACTCCGGGCACATCAGGAACCGGTGGAGCCATACAACCCGCAACGAAAAAGACTGAGATCACAGCTGTCAGAAAGCGTTTCATCTTCTTGGATTCCTCACAACATTTCGAGGGGATCAACATCGACCTGAAGGGTCACCTGCCTGGCCAGCAACGGCCTGCCGTCATCCAATCTGGCCAGCAGGTTCCGCAACGTCGGTCTGTCGTCTGATTTCAACAAAATCTGATAGCGATTTTTACCACGCAGTCGAGCCAGGGGACAAGGGCTTGGTCCCAGAATTTGAACATTCCCGCAACCCTGCTCTAAAATCGGGAAAATCTGGCAACACTCGACTGAACCTGTTCAAGATTGATTCCACTGAAAACCAGATTGGCCAAGTGCCCACAGGTGGGTAGCCGAGTTCACTGCGAAAGGGCAATTCCTGTTGGTAAAATTGCTGATAATCCTGCTCAACCGCACACAGCAAAGCGTAGTGTTCGGGATTATAGGTCTGAATAAAAACCTGACCACCGCCAGCATTGCGACCGGCCCGCCCGGCAACCTGGGTCAACAGGGCAAAGCCGCGTTCGGCACAGCGGAAATCGGGGAGATTGAGACCACTGTCAGCATTAACCACGCCGACCAGTGAAACGCCGGGAAAGTCATGCCCTTTGGCAATCATCTGAGTACCGATGAGAATATCAATCTTACGCTCCAGCATGGCGGTCATGATCTTCTGATGTGCCCCTTTGCGAGAGGTCGAATCCCGATCCATACGGGCAATTCGAGTGCCGGGGAAGAGTTCGCCCAATTCCTCTTCGAGCTTTTCCGTTCCGGCCCCCGGTGTCGTGATATTCAGGCTCTGACACTTACCGCAGGTTCAGGAACCTGATCGATATAGTCGCAGTAGTGACAACGCAGATGCTTCTGTTTCTGATGAAAGGTCAGGGTGATGGAACAGTTGGGGCAGTAGAAAGTTTCACCGCAATCGCCGCAGAGCAGAAAGGGAGCATAACCGCGTCGATTCAGTAGCAACAGCACCTGCTCGCGCCGTTCCAATGCGGTCTGGATCGCCTCAATCAAACGGTTCGCCAGTGAGCCGCTCAAAACCTGTTCGCGCAGGTCAATCAGTTCGACTTTGGGAAGCTTTTCTGAATGTATGCGCCGTTTAAGACTCAGCCGTGTCAGCAACTGCTGTTCGCTGCGGTAGTAGCTGGCGAAGGATGGCGTTGCGCTGCCGAGAAGGACCGGACAGCTCTGCTGCTGACCACGTACAAGCGACAGGTCACGGGCATTATAACGAAAGCCCTCGCCCTGCTTGTAACTGGAATCATGCTCCTCATCGACAACGATCAACCCCAAATGCTGTAGCGGGGCAAAGATCGCCGACCGTGCACCGATAACAATAGGCACCTTGTCGCGACAAATTTCACGCCAGGCATCGTAGCGCTCACCCGCCGAAAGACCGCTGTGCAGAACTGCAATCTTATATCCCTGCGGGCTGAACCGGGCTCTGAAGCGCGCGACCAACTGCGGTGTCAGTGAAATTTCAGGAACCAGGATTAACGCCTGCCGCCCCTGTTCCAGACAGGCGGCAACCGAATGCAGATAGACCTCGGTCTTTCCGCTTCCGGTGACGCCATGAACCAGAAAACCATTGAACTTGCCCTGCTCAATAGCAGGGACGATCGCCGTCAAACTCTCCTGTTGTTCATCGGTCATAACGGGAACCTGGTCGTCCGGTACAGCCTCAGCGGCAAAAGGATCACGAATCCGTTCCTGTTGCTCTTCCTTCAGATAACCGGCTTCAACCAGTTTCTTCAAACCGGCATGGGGGGCAGTAAAACGCTCCCTCACCTCCGTCATTGAAACAGACGGATGCGCGGCGATAAACTCCAGGATTTCCAGCTGTTTTTTGCCACGCGGAGGAGGGTCGGTCTGCAGACAGGAGAAGTGCGCCTCCATGACGATCCTGGTCTGAGTGTTGTCGCTGCCGATATCGGCCGGCAGAGCATTTTTTACAACCTGACCGATGGGATGGCAATAGTAGTCTGCCGCCCAGCGCAGTAACTTGATCAGACTCTCAGGTAGTAAAGACTCTTCCGCCAGCAGCTCCTTCAGAGGTTTCAGACCGTCGGTCTCCCCCTGGCGTAATACCAGGATCGTACCAACTGCCGCACGCCGACCAAACTGGACCTTGACCTGTTGTCCAATCCGGACAGTAGCGGCCAGAGTTTCCGGCACGGAATAAGAGTACAGTTGTTTCAGTGGAGCATTAACGGCTATGTCGGCAATCAGTTCAGGCACAGGGGTACTCGTTTGGGAAAGAAAAAAGATAGCTATATTTACCATAAGTTCGACCACTCTCGTAGAGCTGATTTCTATTGAGAGACCAATTCAAAACAAAAATGGTCCCATCAAATCTTTGATGGGACCACATGGCATTCTACCATTTGAGTTTTCCTGCCTGAACCGACCTTTAAAAGGCGATCACGCGATCTGTTCTTTAACGTCACGCCGATTATGAGCCAATTGGAAGCGACTGATCATATCACGCAAATGCTCGGACTGACTGGACAGCTCTTCGGCTGCAGCAGCCGATTCCTCAGCTGTTGCAGTATTCGCCTGAACGCCCTGATCAATCTGAATAAGACCTTGATTAATTTGAGCAATTCCCTGCGCCTGTTCATTGCTTGCTGCCGCTATTTCGGCAACCAGTTCGGAAACCTTGCCGATCGCTCCGACGATCTCTTCCAGGGCAGACGAGGTCTGCTCTGCGATACGGGTCCCGTTGGTGGTTTTTCGACAGATCCTTCAATCAACTCAGCTGTCTCGCTGGCCGCCTTTGCACTTCTTGCCGCAAGATTGCGAACCTCCTCAGCAACAACCGCAAACCCCTTACCATGTTGTCCAGCCCGAGCGGCCTCCACAGCAGCGTTCAAAGCGAGGAGATTGGTCTGAAAAGCAATTTCATCGATAACTTTGATAATCTTGCTGATATTCTGCCCGGCTTCGTTAATTTCACCCATGGCTGCAACCATTTGCCCCATCTGCTGTCCACCTGCTGCAGCGGCTTTTCTGGCCTCACCGGACAGGGTATTCGCCTGGTTGGCATTTTCCGCACTCTGCGTAGTCTGTGACGCCATCTCATTGATTGAACTGCTGATTTCTTCCAGAGAGGCCGCTGTCTCCGTCGCTCCCTGAGAAAGAGTCTGACTCGAATCCGCCACCTGGCTGCTGGCGGAATTAATTTGCCCGCCAGCACTTTGAACCTGCCCGATCAGATCATTGAGATCGCTGCAAACGCGGCTAACCGCATTGCGAATTTTATCTTCGCTGTCATACGGGACGACTGTAAAACTTAAGTCTCCGGCGGCCATTTTCTGCAGCGGTTCAATAACATCCTGCTCCAGACTGTCGGCAAACTCATCCATCGACTTTGCCATCTGGGCAATCTCATCAGTCCCATTCAGATTCAGGCGATCGGTCAGATGCCCGTGACTAAGCTCACGCAGCATATTGGCTGTCTTTTTCAGGGGCCCGATAATTCCACGGGCAAAGATATAAAAGACCGGCGTCAGGACCAGAACGACAAGAGCAAAAATCACATAGCCAATCATGGTCATTTTTTCTACTGTGCTGCGAAGCGCCTCATTGGCTTCAGCAACTTCTTCTTCGACCGATTTTTCATGCCGATCAGTGCCTGCTCAACCCCACCGCCGAATTCATCCAGGACATCATCAATATGATCAAAATCGGCATCACTGGCGCTACCCGCTGGAACCTTTTGCTCAATAAGGGTAAAGAGATCCCCCTGTATTCCTTTGATAAGCTGCTTCACATCGCCAACCAACTGCTTAGCCAGACGCTTTTCTTCAGCGGTATCAGCCAACTCTGATATTGCAGTCAAATTAGCGCTCATAAGGTTGGAGGCATCCAGAATGATCTGGCGACGCTCTGGATCGATTGCGCCATCATTCTTGTCAATAATCGAGTCCATCGCCGCCAGCATCAGACGCAACTCAGCTTCATGTGTCTTGTTGATGACCTCAAGCTGTGCGATTCTCACATCAGACAGATCGACCGCGTCAGAGACACGGCTGTCTATCCGATTAATTACTATCCCCATTGCCAACATACCAACTGCAACAATGATCCCCATTCCCAACATTTTTTTGCAATCGTCATAGCACCCTCTTTAAAAGTTATCCAGCGACAATGAGCAGACTCTAATTCAGAGGGCATAAAAAATCAAGCTAAGACGCATTAGAAAAAAGAATCTCAATCCCAACCTGAATATCGAACTCACATTCAGGTTGGAAATCAGCGAATGCAAACGATTCCGGTTCTCCGTTGGCAAACAGATCTGATTCTCAGTCATAAAAAGACGAACAGACAACAGCTTCGCTGATGATCTGCTATGATAGTCTTATTTAAGTACACACACATTCTCAACTCTTCACCCTTTTCCCGGACAAAAAGGCAGGAGAACAGAATGAGAAGTCTCAGATATAACACCTTAGCAGTCCTGATTTTTGTACTCCTGAGTTTTCCACAATCAGCATTCTGCGAAAAAAAAAGTGACTACGCCCTGACCGTCTACGGCGCAAAAGTAACCGGGAACAACTGGGAAGAAATTATCACCGAATCAGACAGGCTTGATTTTGTCGATGCAAAAATGCTGGTCGTTGCCCTGTCCAAACGACTTGGTCCTTACCGGCCTCGCCTCAATTATGAAATGGAAGGCCAAATCGTTAAGCACTTTGGCGTTCAGGATCACTGGGAATTCAATGCCTTAGGCGTAATGCGCTGGGAACCATTCTGGTGGGATCGTATCGTCGAAACGAGCGCAGCATTCGGCTTGGGGGCCTCTTACGCTACGGAAAAGCCAAAAGCGGAAATTATCATTGAGGGGACACACAAAAGTTGATGGTCTACTGGATGATGGAGCTGACTCTCGATCTTCCCTATCTGGAAAATGTCGATCTGGTTTCACGCATCCATCACCGCTCCGAAGCCTTTGGTCTGGTTGCCGATGAAGGCGGGTCCAATTCTCTGGCCGTCGGCCTGAAAATTCATTTTTAACATCACAGACGGTCCAATTCACACAGGACCGTCTTTTCAACATCGCTCAAATTAAATCAGACTTCAACCCGACTTTTTGAAAAACCCGGACAACTCAGACAGCAGCATTCCGACCAGCATCAACATGCAACCGAAAAAACTGCGCATGGTTAAGATTTCGTTGAGCAGCAACCAACCACCAAAGGCGGCAAACACCCCTCGAGACTGAGAATGATCGCCGAATGGGCCGGATGGGCTTCACGCTGGGCAACAACCTGCAGAGTATAGGCGATGCCAACAGAACCCAGGCCCCCGTAAAGAATCGGTACGGCGGCTTCCATGATTGATGACACGTTGACATCTTCAATAGCCAGGGCAACGACCATACTCAACAGTGAGCAGACCGCGAACTGAACCGAAGCCAATTTCAATGAATCGGTACGTGGTGCCAACCAGCCGATCAGCAGCACATGTCCGGCCCAGAAAAAGGCACCGATCAAAACCAGAAGATCACCAAAGGAAATGGTTAAGTCATCGGTTATACTCAAAAATAGAGACCGACCGCGGCCAGGACAGCGCCAACCCAGGTACCCGCATGGGGCCGTTGGCGCCAGAATAATCCCACCAGCGGAACAATAACCACATAAAGTCCCGTGATAAAACCACCATTGGCAGCCGTGGTATACACCATTCCGGCCTGTTGCAATGAAGCGCCGGCAAACAGAGCACCACCAGCCAGCAGGCCTCCGTTGAAAACCGATATGCGCCTCTCTTCAGTAACTGCGGACTTGCCCGGCAACTGACGTTTCTGTAACAGCAGGATCAACGGCAGCAGTGAAAGACTGCCAAGTGCGAAGCGGATACCGTTAAAAGTAAAGGGTCCAACATAGTCCATGCCGACACGTTGCGCGACGAACGCAAAGCCCCAGATCATCGCAGTAATCAGCAGCAGGATATCGGCTTTGATTGTTCCCTGTCTCATTACTTTACGGCCCTTATTTGTGTCATTTCTGTTTTCCTGTTCGGTCAAATAGAAAGGCCTGCGTATCGTCCACAGACCTTTCCCAAAATTATCATTTAAATTTTCACTATCTATCTTATATGTTATCAGTAGCCAAGAAAGCTCATCAAACTGTTTATTTCACCCATGAGATCAGCAAAGTTTTCACCCGATAAGCTCTGAGCACCATCACACAAAGCCAGCGCCGGGTTGGGATGAACTTCCATCATGACACCATGGGCTCCGGCCACCAGAGATGATTTGGCCATAATCGGTACCAGGGAACGCTTACCTGTGGCATGACTCGGATCGACGACGATTGGCAGATGGCTCATTTCCTTGATCAGTGGCACCACAGATAAATCAAGGGTATTGCGGGTCGCCCTTTCAAAGGTCCGGATCCCCGCTCACACAACACCACGTTGGGTTCCCTTCGGCAAGGATATACTCTGCAGCCGCCAGCAATTCCTCGATCGTAGCACTCATGCCCCGCTTCAGCAAAACCGGATGACTGGTCTTCCCCACCTCTTTCAACAGATCGAAATTCTGCATGTTGCGCGCCCCGATCTGGAGCATATCAGCGTGCTTGCAGACCGCGTCAAGCTGGCCGATGCGCATGATTTCGGTCACCACCGGCAGATCAAAAGCCTGACCAGCCTTCTGCAGATACGTCAGCCCGTCAACGCCCAAGCCCTGAAAGGAATGTGGTCCAGTCCGGGGTTTGAACGCACCGCCGCGCAGCATCTGCCCGCCACCAGCCTTGACAACTTCGGCCGATGCCAGCATCTGCTCTTCACTTTCAATAGAGCAGGGGCCGGCAATAATCACCGGTTTGTGATCGCCACCAAACTTCACTCCGGCCACATCGACCACGGTCGCATCGGGATGAAAATCAAGGGTTGCCATTTTGTAAGGCTTACTGACGTGGATCGTCTCCCTGACTCCCGGCAGTGTCTTAATGGTGGAATCATCCACATAACCCTGGTTACCAAGAACACCGATAGCCGTGCGCAAACTCCCGGGGATCGGCTCAGCCGTCAGTCCCATCGCTTCAACTGCAGCGACAACCAGATTGATCTGTTCTTCAGTTGCATGATGATGCATGACAATAAGCATGGAATGTCTCCTCAACAGATAGAATGAATCATGCTGAATAATGTAAGTAGATTATTGTCTGCGGCGCAGATAGTGTTCGATCCGCTCTAAAGCCGTGACAATCTCGTTTAACGGCCGGGTGTAGGAGAAACGTAAGAACCCTTCCGCCCCACGACCGAAATCAACGCCCGGAGTCACCGCGACACCCGTTTCCTCCAGAATATCACGAGCCAGGCGCTGAGAATTCGTGTCGATATGGCGGGCATCAGCCAAAACATAAAAGGCCCCCTTGGGGGTAAAGTGAACCCCCAGTCCTATCTCCTGCAGGCGCTTGACCAGCTCCAGGCGACGTTTATCGTAAACAGCCCGCATTTCGACCACGTCATCATCGCACTGTCGCAGAGCGGTAATGGCGGCGCGTTGAACAAAGTGATTGGCGCAGATAAAAAATTCTGGTGCAGGGTCTGTAGCGTCCGCATACACTCGAGCGGTGCAATCAGGTAGCCCAAGCGCCAGCCGGTCATGGCATATGCTTTGGAGAAACCACCGAAAACAAAAGCATTATCGGTAAATTCAAGAATCGAATGCTCTTCTCCCTCATAGGTCAATCCATGATAAATTTCATCGGAAATGATCGGGATGCCCAGTTCAGCCAGAGCCTGCATCGTCTGTCCGGTCATGACCGAGCCGGCTGGATTGGACGGAGAATTGATCAGCAGACCGCGAGTCCGCCCGGTGATCAACTCCTGAACCTTGTCCGGGCGAGGCTGGAATCCGTCCGCAGCATCGGTTTTCAGCAGCACAGGTTTGCCGCCGGAGAAATTGACGACGCCGGGATAGCAGGCGTAACCCGGATCGGTCAGGATCAACTCATCACCATCATCAAGTAAGGCAGAGATGAGCAGCAGCAGCAACGGACTGGTTCCGGACGACACCAGAATCTGCTCCGGGACAATTTCAACAGCATAATATTTCAGATAATGACGGCAGATTTCCTGCCGCAATTCAAGCAATCCCAGTGAGTGAGTATAGGACGTTGCCCCTTCAGCCAGAGCCTGACCGGTCTCTGACAGAATTGCGGCGGGAGTCGGGAAGTCGGGCTCTCCCAGGCACAGGTAGATAATATCCCTGCCCTGCCCTTCGAGCTCCTTGGCCCGTTCCATCAATTCCATCGCCAAAAACGGCGTCACTTGCTGAGAACGTTTTGATAGTGGTATTGCCATTGACCATTACACCTTTAAAACAGAATCTGTGGAAATCATTAAGCGGCGGTAAATGCAGTTCAGATTAGTCTCCGACCTGTCCGATTGCAAGCCCATAACTGACGAATATGCGAAAAGCTTGATCAATTGCCCGTTCGAGGCATTGCAATCATTTTAAACACAGGTTAAAGTTGCGAAAATTTTCCGGAACTCGTGAATTTAATTTTGACATGAAGCTTAAAACCATCATAATCACCTGCCTGCTGGCAACCTCTGGTGGCTATATCCAGGTCAGTGCAACAGCAGCGGCGGACCACGGAGTTGATCCTGCCTTGGAACTTATCCATACGTTTGGCTGTAAAGGTTGCCACAGCATTCAGGGTGACGGCAGTTCTACAGCTCCCGACCTGACGAATATCGGCAGCCGCATGACAGTCAACCAGATCAAAGGACAGCTGACCGCTCCCGTCGAGTCGCGTAGCGGTGGCTTTATGCCCAGTTATAAAACCTTGAGCGAACATGAACTGGACCTTATCAGTCAATATTTATACAACCTGCGCTGAAGAAGAGAATCGATGTCACAAAGAATGACCCTGATCAGCTCACCGGTCTTTATCCCGGAAGCTCAATTGAAAAAAGCCGGAAGCTTTTCCGCCCTGTTTGGTAACGACAATCCCCTCGCGCTTGAGATCGGTTGCGGTATTGGCGACTTTGTCGTTCAGATTGCCGCTCGCCACCCGGAGAGAAACTACATTGCCATTGACATATTCAATCAGGCTGCCGCCAGACCTGTACCCGAATCGAAAACTCCGGCTTGAACAATATCCTGATGATGCGTATCGAAGCGCGCTACCTCCTGCACCAGTATCTGGGCAAGGACAGCCTTCAAGCTCTCTACATCAATTGCCCTGACCCATGGCCAAAGAAAAGCCATCGAAAAAGACGGCTGCTCAACCAAGAATTTCTCAATCTGGCCCTGTTCTGCCTTCAAGATGGTGGAGAGCTCAATTTTTCAACCGATTTTACCGATTACGGTGAATCGACCGGTGCGCTGTTGAACTCTGACAATCGTTTTGAAAACATCGCCCCGGCACCCTACACTCACGATCTGGGCGACTACCCGATTTCAAAATACATGCGCCGTTTTCTTGACCTGGGACAGCCGATTTACCTCTGCCGCTACCGCAAAAACAAGGCCTTACAATTGCGCCACCCAAATTAAATAAAGGCTTCCGTTTACGTTGGCCTGAGGAAAACTGTGAAATGGCTCACTGAAGACCTTCCGGGAACCGGGGGGGCCTACAAAGAAACCGCTGAAGATTTTCAGGTCGACGAGATCCCTCTTTATCCCTGCTGCGGAGAAGGGGAACATCTGTATCTATGGATCGAAAAGGTCAATACCAGCACCCGTGAACTGCTGCATCAATTGTCCCGTGCTCTTCGCCTTAAAGAGAGGGAGATCGGTTATGCCGGTCTGAAAGACAGCCGAGCCTTGACCCGACAGATGATCTCTGTTCCCGCCTCGACCTATGGGCAGGTTAAAAATCTGGCCCTAAAGGGATGCCGTATTCTCAACACCGCTCGTCATACCAACAAGCTCCGCCTGGGGCACCTGTCCGGCAACCGGTTCACCATTACCCTCAGAAACACCTGTCCCGATGCGGTGGAACGGGCAAAGGTTATCATTAACCGTTTGCAGCAGATCGGCGTTCCGAATTATTTTGGAGAACAACGCTACGGCGTACTCGGCAACTCGGCGAAGTTGGGCGAACTGCTTCTGCAACAACGCTATGAAGAATTCTGCACCGAATACATCGGCGCTCCGGAACAGATCCGTAACCCTGCCTGGAAGCAAGCAGCGACAGACTACCGGCACAACGATCTCAAAGGAGCCTGTAAGGTCTTACCCGAAAAGATGCGCGACGAACAGCGGCTGCTTCGCACCCTGCTGGAGACGGCGTCCCACCGTGATGCGGTTCACACCCTGCCACGCAATCTGGTTCGCCTGTTTCTGTCGGCAACTCAGTCGATGCTATTTGATCAACTGCTCGATCTCCGTCTGCCCGAGATCAATCGGCTGCAGGATGGCGACATCGCCATTAAACATATTAACGGCGCATGCTTCAGGGTTGAACAAGCCAGCAGTGAACAAAATCGCTGCGATCTGTTCGAAATCAGCCCCACAGCCCCGTTATTCGGAACCAAGGTCATGCTGGCCGAAGGCGAACAAGGACAGCTGGAGCGGAACCTGCTGCTGCAGAATCAACTCTCTTCCGTCCGTTGGCAGACGGAAGCAGGGTTGAAAATGCCAGGTGAGCGCAGAGCGATACGAGTGCAACTGGGAGAGGTTCAACTTTTGCCGACGACAGGTGAAAAGCTCATCCTCTCCTTCACCTTACCCAAAGGCAGCTACGCAACATCTGTTCTAAAAGAAATAATTAAATAGTTAGATTATCTAAATAGTCGAATAGTTAAATCCCACCAAAAGCAAATTGACAACAATAAAACAGCATTCTATAATTTTTCCGTAAAGAATAAAAAGCTTGTGCAAAACATGCGCTATATTGCTTGACACCATTCGTCGTCACAGCTAGAATCTGCAGTCTTATAATATATAAGAGAAAAATCCACGAAGGGTATAGAAGACAATGGTCAAAAAGACAAATCAGAATATATCATCCAAGCCGTATCCCATGCACTCGATCTGCTGGAACAGTTTCACGACGATGTCGATGAATTGGGGGTTACTGAGCTGAGTAAGCGCTTGAAATTACATAAAACAACGTTTTCCGTTTACTTGCCACTCTGGAGTCACGCGGTTATATTGAGCAGAACAAGGCGACAGAAAACTACCGCCTTGGCCTTAAAGCACTGGAACTGGGGCAAACGTTCATCAAGCAGATGGGCCTCTTACGCCAGGCAAAGCCGATTCTTGAACAGATGGTGGACGAAAGCAACGAGACGTCCTACGTTGCAATCTACAAGGAAAATCACATTGTCTATCTTGATGTCGTCGAAACAAACCTGACTGTCAGAGTTGTTTCCCGCGTCGGCTCACGCTTGCCAGCTTACTGCACAGCATCGGGCAAAATCCACATGGCGTATATGACCGATGAAGAGCTGGACGAGCTGATGACAAAAATGAACTTTGTCCAGCACACCCCAACGACAATATGCGATCCTGATGCCATGCGCACGGAACTGGTCAAAGTTCGTGAGCAGGGGTATGCATTTGACGACGAAGAAATGGATGCCGGAGTCCGCTGTATCGCCGCTCCGATCAGAGATTACACCCGTCGGATCGTCGGCGCCATCAGTATCTCAGGCCCCACCATGCGGGTTAGCAACTCCAGGGTCGAGAGCGAACTGGTCCCGCTGGTGTTAAAAGCGTCTGAAGAGCTGTCCACCCGCCTCGGGTATCCGAAATAACAACGGACACAGAAGCTTGCGGAAAGGCTCCTCTTGTGAGGGGCCTTTTTTCGTTCGGGGATTAACACCAATGCAATGGTTTGAAGAAGAAAAAAAGAAAGCTGCTGCTGACGGAGTACGCGAAGAAAAAAACTTCCCCTTCCTCCTCCGGCCGCAACATTCAGGACGACGGGCCGTTCTTCTGATCCACGGATTCAGCTCGAGTCCGCGCGAGATGCTTCCCCTCGCCCATGAACTGGTCAAACTTAACCTGACCGTTTACGGCGTGCGTCTGCCCGGACACGGGACAACCCCGCAGGATTTGGCTGAACGTAAAGCGGAAGAATGGCTCTCAGCCTGCAAGCGCGGCTACATCGAATTGGTTAAACACGGCTTTTCGGTCAGTGCGGGAGGCTTGAGTACCGGCGCACTCCTGACTCTGAAACTGGCTCTACGCTACCCACTTGAAAAACAGGTTCTGCTCGCTCCCTTCCTGAAGCTTCAACACCCGCTGGCAGCAGCAGCACGCCTTTTAAGCCTGATTATTCCGTACCAACACAAAGAACTCCAACCGGATGAGGTCCCTTTCTATTACGCCCGGAGACCACTGAAAGGAATTGCCCAGATCAACCGCCTGCGCTGGCAATTAGCCCGCGAACTGGATCGGATCACCACACCAACGCTGGTCCTGGCTTCGGAGGGGGACAAGACAATTGCCGAAGGCACTGCTGCCGACCTGTACACAAAACTGGGCAGTAAGGACAAGTCCTTCCACCTGTACGGAATGGATGTTCCTCATGTCTTAACAAGTCCCCAGAACCCTGAGCAGCCAGATGTCCTGAAGCGCTGCTGCGACTTTTTGAGCGGAAAATAATCTTACCTTCATAAGCCAGCAGATGGCAATTCAACCCTTTCCAACAACTTGAAATCAGCAAGGCTGATCTTGGCGGAATAACCGACGCCCAGCTTCTGATAGAGAATAAGCAGGGTCTCAGAGTCTACCAGCTTATAGCCGATCAGATGATCAACCTGAGCGAGAAGCTCCTGATAATGACTGCCATCCGGCCTGGAGATTGCGACCGCATGCCTATCTTTATCGGTCAAGCGCAGATCACCGTCAGAATCATCCCTGATCACCGAAAAAGGATCGCCTTGGCCTCTCCCCTTCCTCCTGTATCATTCCTGTCAGCAAGCTGATCTAAACGTGCAATCAGATTCTCGTTGCTTTTGAGCACCCACCTTTTTTCATTATTGCGACTGTCAATAAACAGGTAGTTACGTGCCGACAAAGATGACTTACCGTAATAAGACTGATCATAATGCTGCTCGGAAATCAGCGGAATCATGACATAAGGAGTCCCTTCGACTTCCTCCATAAGTCCCAATTGCCACTGTTCCTGAAGATCAGCTTCCTGCTGAATGTTTATGATATTTCGAGTGTTCCGGTCCCGAGTTTTTTGCAAATAGACTTCATAGCCGGCAAAAATCAAAATACCGATGGCCAGGAAACCGACAACCAACCATACGATTCCGTTGATGCGCCAGACATATTTAAAAAAACCGTGATCTTCCATAGTCTATCAACCCGTCCGTTGGAACCCCAGCCAACCCTGCCCCCTGATTGGGTCAAACGTTTCACACATGCCTGCAAGACATGAAACAATCAAAACAGCGCTGCGTTTAAAGCCAGAATCCGTTCTGCAATATTCGTTTTGAGATTTATAAAAAGCGGCGACAGCAAATACTATTTCAATCCCCTGAGATGTCCACAGCGTCCAGGGGGGAAACAATTGCAGTCTGTTTCTGCTCCCGGTATAAAAGCAGAATCAATACACTTCCAGACACTGCAAAAAAAACTCCGGCAACCATCAATGCTGAACTCCAGCTTGCCAGATCTCCCACCCAGCCCATCACCGGGAACAGAAGAGCAAACAACACATAGACAAGAAAAGGCCGTATAGACAGAACCGTAGCACGAATGTCAGATCGGGTATTGTCGTTGATATAATTTTTCAGAATCGGGGAGGCCAGACCACGACAGCAGTAAAATAATAACAGCAGCAGCATTGCCGCATAATGCCCAGCATAACCTAACCCCAAAAGCTGAGCGAGACCACCGCCCCGATTCCCGCCAAAAAGGTCAATTGATCGATCTTTCGCTCTAGCCGATATGCAAAGCTGGAAACAGGGCCGCGCACAGGTTCAGGGCGCTCCAAAAGAAACCCAGCTCCAAGGCTGAGGATTGCACGGATTCGCTGTGCCAATAAGGGATCGCCTTGGCCATGGTATAGGTCCCGGCTCCGAAAAGTGCTGAGCAAGAGAGAAGAAGTAACAATTTGCGATCAAATAAGAGCGTCTGCTTGAGGGCAGGCAAAAGATTGCGTGAACGTTTTTTTCACCCCCTTCACACTGAGGCTCCACCAGCGTCAAAGCCGCCGGGATAGCAACCAGGGCAACCACGGCTTGAGCAATAAAGGGATAACGCAGGCTGATAGCGGCCAGCAGCCCTCCAAGCGGGGCCCCGGCAGTTTCCAGAAAACTGCCGAGAGCGATAATCCGCCCCTCATAACGGGAATAATCCTTCACTTTGTTGACTGCCACCAGACTCTCATAAAGCATTGCTGAATCGGACCCGGAAATCATGCTCTGTCCGACTCCCAGAACAACCATTGCCAGCAAAAAACCTGAAAAGGAATATGACAGAGAATAAATCAAATATCCAAAAGCCCCCAGAAATGCTCCAATAACCAATGTTCTTTTACGCCCGATGGTATCGGCCAGATAACCGGAAGGGATTTCCAGAAAAATAATCGACAAAGCATGGATGGCTGCCAGCAGACTGTAGGTACTTTTATCAATTCCATTTTCCCCCATGAACAACGGCAGGTAGGGCGTGGTCAGCATCAGCCAGCGAGCGGTCTTAATCAGATAAATTTTGGTGATATTGTGTTCGATCTTATGCATTCGATGTGACAATTCTTTACGCTGAAACAGCAAGTTAGCCCGAAAATCCGAAGTTTGAGTTTATAGGCGAAAACGCCGTGTCGATCAAGATAATTCCTAGAGACTGCTTATGGTGAGCAGCAGACAAGCACCATCATGCCTGCGTCATTTCCTGTTCTTTTATGGACAACCCGAAATATAGTCCTTGAATATTTCCATAAGGAAATCTAATATCTTAGAGAATACCCGCTATGCTAAAACAATCTATTGAAAAAACATATTATCAATGTGGCTTTCTTTTCAACCTGCGACGCTGAACCTCCCGGAGGAAGGACCACCAAACTGCTTATGAATACTATCTTTACAAGGAATTCCGCCAGGAGCATCTATGTCAAAACCGACTCCTCCAGCTTCAAAGCAGTTTAGTTCCGACCTAGAACAGCAATTGTTCAACAATACCCATTTTGGCGTTCTGGTTGTCGATAAAAACCGTCGTATTTTAAAAGTCAACCACACCTTCTGTCGTCTCTTCGGCTATGAAACACACCATGAAATCATCGGTAAATCCACTTCAATCCTTCACCGATCAAACCAAAACTACCGACTCTTCGGGGATGATGCCTTCGACAAAGTGATGACCAATGAGCCTATCAGTGTCAGCTATCAATTAGCTAAAAAAGATGGAAGCCCTATTTGGGTACAAATTTCAGGAGTTGCAGCACTGACCGAAAAAGCGGTGATCTGGACAATTGTCGATATCATGGAGAGTAAGCAGGCCAATGAAAAACTTCGTGAAAGCGAAGAAAAGTTCAGAATTGCCTTTCAAACAAGCCCCGACTCAATAAACTTAAACAGGCTCAGCGATGGCGTTTATGTCGATATCAACGAAGGATTCACCAAGATTATGGGCTATGAGGCTTGTGATGTTATCGGAAAATCCTCACTCGAACTCAATGTCTGGAAACACCGTGCAGACAGAGAAAAACTGGTCAAAACCCTTCAGGAAAACGGCTATGTTGAAAACCTTGAGGCGGAATTTATAACCAGAACCGGGAAGTCGTCCACGGACTCCTCTCCGCTCGCATTATCGTTGTCAACAATGAACAACAAGTACTGTCGGTCACCAGAGATATTTCCGACAGAAAAATCATGGAGGAGAAGCTCAAGAAAAGAGAAGAGCAAATTAAGGCAGAAGCTCAAAATGGAGGCGATCGGAGTCATGGCCGGAGGGCTCGCTCATAACTTCAACAATGCGCTCGCGGCAATACTCGGCAGTCTGGAAATGGCCAGGCGAAAAATCGACACACCCGAAAAAATCAAACCATACCTGGAAACAGCGACGAAAGCATCCATACGCTCTCGCGATCTCGTCTCTCAACTGCTGACCTACTGTCGTCGGGAAGCCGTCACACGCAGACCCACTGATCTGGCCACGGTCACAACCGAAGCACTCAAATTACTCGACCTGACACTATCGCCGCAGATAACACTGAAGCATAACCTCCATGCGGGCCAGGGCATGATGATTGAGGCGGACCCCAACCAGATAAAGCAGGCATTGTTAACCCTTTGCAACAATGCTGTCCAGGCCATGGAAAACAAAGGGAGTCTTTTGATTCAATTGAACAAAACAGAACTGACGGCAGCGGATATTCCGGCCCAATATAGTAATTGCTCGCCTGGTCCCTTTTTCAGATAACGGTCAGTGACACAGGTTGCGGTATGGAAGCAGAGACCATGGAAAAAATCTTTGATCCCTTTTTCACGACCAAAGATGTTGGAGAAGGAACCGGCATGGGGCTTCCCATGGTACAGGGTATCATCGATCAACATGAGGGAATCATCAAAGTCCATAGTACCATCGGTCTGGGATCCACTTTTTGTCTGTTTTTCCCCGCCCTGAAGGCGGAGCTCATCAATCAAGAAATCAAGCAGAGCTCTCCCCGACGCTAAAATATGACCCAACCCCGACAGGGTCTCCCAAAAGCAGATGAGAGTCCCCATCAAGGAAAATAAAACGAGAAAAGGTTAAATCAGTATCGGCCGAAATCACTGTCATCCAATGCTATCTGCAGCTGCGGATTATCATTTTGTCCTGCCCCTCTTTGCGTAGCGACAACTGTTGCATCAAACCGGAACGGGGGTGGCTTGATGTTAACCTCTTTTTGATTTTCAATTGAAACGGTGCAATTGCTGGCGCAATTGTTCAGATTGGCCCGAAAGCTCTTCTGCCGCGGCAGCCCCTTCTTCGGCATTGGCCGTGTTTTGCTGCGTCACCTGATCAATCTGTCCGAGGCCTTCGTTAACCTGAGAGATCCCTTCGGCCTGTTCATTCGAAGCAGCAGATATTTCCGTCACCAGTTCCGTGACTTTGCTAACTCCAGCCACGATCTCCTTAAGTGCATCGGCAGTCTTATCCGCAATCTCAGCACCTGTTTTGACTTTCTCAACCGATCCGTCGATCAACTCGGCAGTTTCATTGGCCGCTTTAGCACTCCGGGCAGCCAGGTTTCTGACCTCCTCTGCGACAACGGCAAACCCTTTCCCATGCTGGCCGGCTCTGGCCGCTTCCACTGCAGCGTTAAGGGCGAGGAGGTTTGTCTGAAAGGCGATCTCATCGATAACCTTGATGATTTTTGCGACATTCTGACTTGATTCATTGATCTCTTCCATCGCCTTGACCATTTGTTCCATGTGCAAATTGCCCTGACCGGCAGAGGCGGTGACCTCGTTGGAGATCCGGCTGGCCTGGCTGGCATTGTCTGCGTTCGTGCGAATGGTTGAGTTCATTTGAGCCATAGAGCTGGTGATTTCTTCCAATGAAGCAGCAGCCTCCGTTGCTCCCTGGGAAAGAGACTGGCTTGAATCTGCTATCTGGGTCGAGCCATCGGCGATCTGCGCCCCTGCGACCTGAACCTGCCCCATGACATCATTCAGGTCAGCCACCATTTTCTGTAACGATAATCCAAGCCTGTCCTCGGGCGATGCCAGCTCGATAGTGATTGATAAATTGCCCTTGGCAACCTGCTCCACAGCATCTGCAGACTTTGAAAGGCTGTCGGCCATCTGGTCCAGTGCATTCCCGAGTTTTCCAATTTCGTCACCGCGATCCAGATTCAAGCGCTTACTCAGATCCCCCCTGGCAATGTCCTGAGCCATGGCAAGGCCCAGATTTACAGGTCGGGCTATTGAACGGGCGATAAGAATAACGGCGATAACCAGAAGCAGAATTGTGCCAATTCCGATCAGAACGACCGTCCAGACCATATCATAGGCACTGGCATAGATTTCATCAGTCGGAATATTGACCGACATCATCCAGGTGCTGCCAGCCCTTTCAAACGTGACCGGGGATCCGAAAACAATCCGGTCGTTATCGGAACCTTGGGAATAGTACTCAAGGCTGAAGGGTTTCTTAGCCTCTATCGCACGAGCATATCCGGGATCAATATCACCGACTTCCGCAAGTTTTTTCCCTTCCAATGCCCCATTTTTTGTAGCCAGAATGATCCCCTGTTCACTGAACAGATTCAGATAACCGCTGTCGTAAAGAGTCACGGCGTGGAAGACATCCGAAAAATATGAAATCAGGACATCGACGCCGATAATGCCGATACTCTGACCACTTGCGCCCAGGACAGGAACAACCAGACTGGTCATCAGCATCTCTTGCCCACCTGCAGAATACACATATGGTTCGACGATCACCTCGCGTTTGGTTTTCAGCGGAACCTGATAGTAATCTTCCGTTGTGTAGCTGTTTAAAGGCTCGACGATCAACTCCCCACTGCTGTCGCGATACCAATAAGGAACAAAACGGCCTGTACTGTCATGCCCCTCGGTATTCGCAAAATCAGTATCACGCCCATCAAAGGCATTGGGTTCAAAGCCAACATAGGCGGCGAACAGGTTCGGGTTCGACCTCAGCCAATCCTGAAGAAGACTGTTGATTTGCTCCCTGCTGAAAACCTGCTCTTTCTGATTTTGAAAAACGCTGCTCAGCGAGGTCGCCATTGCCCGTGCTTCGCTGATCGGTTCTCCCATTGTTTCACGAATAACGGATGAATAGTGTTGCGTTGTTTCCTCTGCAATTTCAGCAGCATTCTGAACAGCCAACTTCATGGTCTGATTACGCACAATCAGGACGATTGCCAAAATACATACCAGCGCAACAATTGAGACATAAAGAGATAGACGAACTGACAGACTTAGCTTTTTAAGACATTCATTACACCCTCCTAAATAGAGCCATCTAATTTGTTCGCATATATCTCACACATGCCCTGTCAAATCAATAAAAATGATACATATCTTCTACCTAGCGGAATTTTTAGATAATATGTTTCGCATTAATAATAAAAATATCATAATCGATACAAGAAATTTTCCCGTGAAAAGACGACGTTAAAATCTCAAGAAAATCGCGTATTGCAATCAATTTAGTCTTGACGCACAGAAAAAAACATCATAAAACAATAATTAATTATCGAAAACAATAATTTCATAAGGAGAGAAGAATGAAGAAAGAGAATAATACGACCCATATCCAACGCCTCAGTAAAAAGCTGCGGATTATTTTTACACTTCTGATGTATCTCGTACCGATCCTGACTATTTTGTTCTGGGTTAACTACAACAATCTCCCCTCGTTTATGGAAGGCTTTATCGATTATGTCGATATGCCTGCCAGCCTGCCCCTGAACAGTCGCGCCCTTGCTTTACTCGGGAGTGCCCCCCTGGTCGCCATTGAGATTATGGCCTTGAACAGCCTGCGGCAATTATTCGCCCTGTATGAAAACGGTGTATATTTTCAAGCGGAAAATGTCAAAAGGGTCAGAATTCTTGGGAAGTTATCGTTCTTTGGTGTCGTCGCGGATGTCATCGATAAAAGTGTTCAGACGCTGGCATTCACACTGAACAATCCACCAGGGGAGCGAATAATCTCTATCGGTTTACAGATGATCATCTCAAGCTGTTAGTCGTGGCAGCTATCATAAATCTGATTGCAATGGTGATGGACGAAGGCCGGAAAAATCAGGACGAACTCCAGATGACCGTATAGAATCATGTCCATTATCATAAATCTTGACGTCATTCTGGCCAAACGTAAGCTGAAATCAAAGGATTTGGCAGAAATCGTTGGCATAACCGAGCAAAACCTCTCTGTGCTACGCTCAGGCCGGGCTAAGGCCATCAGGTTCACGACTTTAGATGCTATATGCAGGGCGCTGCACTGTCAGCCGGGGGATATCCTCGAATACGTTGAAAGCCGGGACGACAAAGAAGAGGGATAAGACTCCGGTTCCGACTTATTAAATCCCCGTGGAAGGAGTAGCGAGGTCAGGACATCTTTCACAGCCGGATGCTGCCGGTTGCCTAGTCTCGACCCAAGGGGGATAAATGGTGAACAGGGGTTTCTTCACGCTTGAATCTGCCATTTTTCAAATAAAAGACAACCTGGGCAATCACCGCTTTATTTTTCATCATAAAGGGGTGGCTGACCTCCATTTCGATATGATCATTCATCCTTCGAGCTTTGTTCTTTCAACCGAGACCTTACCGTCATCAGTATCGGGTATAAGGGCAGACAAGATCAGGTTAATACTGCCTGTTCCGGCAATAATACCCAGATCAAAATCAGCGGGACCAAGCCTGTTTGGGATACTCATCGAACCAGTGCCAAGCTGCAACCCGGCATCTCCATTGATAAAGTGAAAACCGGGAACATTCTTAAGCTTATCGACAACTTCGCTGCCTTTATTGGGCGGCCCCAACATGACAACCCGCCCCAGGCTGGGTATTTTGTGCCGAGATAGATACTGCCGAACCAGGATCCCTCCCATGGAGTGGGTCACAAAATGGATTTCGGCAGTGTTGGAACACTGGGCGAGTGCCAGCGGAATGACGGTTTCAGCAAGTTCTTCAATGGCATAGTCACGCGAAGGGTAATCGACGTTGATCGTTTGAAAATTCTGTTTCTGAAGCTCAATTTCAAGTTGTTTCATCGAACTGTCGCTTCTTGCCAAACCGTGAAGAAGAACAACACATGAGGAGTGAACCTGCAAAGGAAAAAGGAAAATCAAAAAGAATGTGAGGACTCCGTTTTTCACTTACCGCTCCAGAGAGCCTGAAAAAAGAGGGGGCTTGAAAGCAGGATACGTCGTCGGGCCCCCTCCAAGACGCATCCGGGTATCATACATCCCCACCAATTAAGCAACAACTCAAAAACACCAAACAGGGGTCATATTTTTTCAGGCCCAGACTTGCTGAGTGAAACCATGGACAAAACACTCAGATCAGTGCCGTCAATTCCTCCCACAACGCCACAACCTGCTCCTTCATTTCCTGCAAAGAGCCCGAATTATCGATCACGTAATCGGCGCGCTTGAGCTTTTCCTCCTGGCTCATCTGCGCGACAATCCTGTTGTCGGCTTCTTCACCGTTTAAACTATCCCGTTGAACTAAACGCTGGCGCTGAATGTGTGGATCGACCCGAACAACCAGCACCTTATCCACCCGCCCTTGAGCACCGGCCTCAAACAGGAGTGGAGCTTCGTAAACAATCAGCGGGATGTCGGGTTGTGTTCGCAATTCGGCCAGCCGGGACCGGGCCAGAACAGCAATGGCGGGATGAAGGATTTCATTGAGCTTCTTGCGGGCCTCAGGATCGGCAAAGACGATATCAGCCAGATAGCCACGGTTCAAAGAACCTTCAGTGTTCAATATTTTTCCCCCGAAGGCCTTGACCAGTCTGTCCAGCCCGTCACTGCCGGGGGCAACAGCTGCCCGCGCAAGCTGATCAGCATCAACGACAACCGCCCCCAGACGCTCGAACTCTTGTGCGACGGAGCTTTTCCCTGAAGCGATACTCCCTGTTATTCCAAGAACCACGATTTATCCTTACAAGTCAGTAAAACAGTTGATTTCATAGATGATTTAGCATAAACCTTGTGACACGACAAGCACACAACCGATATTGACGGATTCTTACACGGATGACTCACTTCTCATATGACTTCAGCCGTTGCAAACTCTGCGGCGGGAACAATGCCCGCCCCGCTTTTCCACTGGCAGAATCGACAGTCTACGCCTGCCGCGACTGCGACTTCCACTTTCTCGACTACCTCGATCCGTTAGACAAAAAACGTTCACAGCTCACCGCCTCGTCCAGACGCTATATTGAAGCACGTGAAAGCGAAAGTGCAGCTCTGCATCCCGCCCGGCTGAAACTGGTTACGAATTGTGCCGATCCAGATGCGAAAAAGCTGCTGGATATCGGTGCCGGGACCGGACAATTTCAACGGCTGGCCACAGCCCGGGGCTTCAATTGCCACGGTATCGAACCAAGCAGTCTGCGTCGCCAGTACGCACAAGAAAAATGGGGGCTGACGCTTAATGAACAACAGGTTGAGTCCGACAACTGGCAAATACATTACTGCAGGGCCTTCGACATCATTACTTTCTGGGATGTCATTGAACATGTCAACTTCCCCCGAGAAACGCTTCTGGCTGCTTCGAAACTCCTCAAACCGGGGGGAGTCTTGCTGATCGATACTCCGTCCCGAACGGTCCCCGCCTACACAATAAGCCTGTGGGTTTCACGTCTGTGCGGTGGTCTGGTCAACCTGTTCCTGTCCAATTTTTATTCGACAGCCCCTTATGGGCACAAACAGATTTTCACCCCCGAGCAGATGACCAATCTGCTGCAGGATCTCGGTTTTTCAATCATGCTTCAGCAACAATCCTATTCCAATCGGAAAAAGGGGAATAAAATCATCCTGGCGGCCGTTAAACATCGCTCATGACCGGCCGCCATCCGGTCTTTATCCCCTGCGCCCCCACCAGCTGTTTTCTCAATGATATTCCGCGGATCAAAACCTGTAAAAAATAGTTTTCAGGAAAAGCAGATTTTCAAATTTGTTGTATAGTTTGTCTAGCGGTCTGTCATGACCATAAAAAGTTAAGACCAAAAGAACCAGGCAGGGGACATGACATTGGACGTTGTCTTTTCGGGAGGAACTGAATGAAACGCGCGGAAAACCTGGAACAGCTTAAAAATGGTCAGATCTTCGATCTGCTTATCATCGGTGGAGGGGCAACCGGCTGCGGGATTGCCCTGGACGCCGCCACCCGTGGCCTGAAAGTCGCTCTGGTGGAGAAGAATGATTTTTCCGAGGGAACCAGCAGTCGCAGTACCAAGCTGGTCCATGGAGGCGTTCGTTATCTTGAAATGGCGGTCAAAAAACTGGATCGGGTACAGTACAATCTGGTCAAGGACGGCCTGCATGAACGCGGCCTGCTGCTCAAAAATGCCCGCCATCTGTCAAACCGTTTATCGCTGGTCACGCCACTTTACAAATGGTACGAAATCCCCTATGTCTTTGCCGGCTTGAAATTTTACGACATTCTCTCCGGCAAACAGAATATCGGACACAGCCGCCTGCTGAGCAGAAAAGAAGCGCTGAAGCGCTTCCCCGGTTTGAAAGCTGAAGGCTTGAAAGCTGGCGTCCTTTACTACGACGGTCAGTTTCACGACGCTCGCATGGCCCTCGCGCTGGCCTTAACAGCCGATCAACATGGAGCTGTCATCAGCAATCATGTGACGGTCACTGAACTGCTGAAAAAGGGAGATTTGCTTTGCGGGGCAACACTGACCGACTCGCTCAGTGGTAACCACTGGCCGCTCAGGGCCCATGGCGTTATCAACGCAACCGGGCCATTTGTTGACTCGATCCGCAGGATGGACAACCCCGACGCGCCCGCCATTCTGTCTGCCAGTAGCGGTATCCACATCATCCTGGATAAGCGCTTTGCACCACCCGATACCGGCCTGATGATTCCTGAAACCGACGACGGCAGGGTCCTGTTCGTGCTGCCCTGGGAAGACCACGCATTGGTCGGCACCACAGATGAGCCGGCACAGATCTGCGATCACCCCAGACCACTTGAGGAAGAAATCAATTATCTGCTACGCCATGTGACCCGTTACTTCAATCTTGAAGTTGGCCGCAAAGATGTCAAAGCTGTCTGGTCGGGGCTGCGCCCTCTGGTTTCAGATCCTGAAGCGACCGATACAGCGCAACTGGCACGTGATCATGTCATTGAAGACAGCCCCTCCGGTCTCCTGACCATCGCCGGAGGCAAATGGACAACCTACCGCAAGATGGCCCTTGATGTCGTTGAACACGCAATGAAAATCTACGATCTTACCCCTCCCCGGCCCCACTGTCAGACCGAACGGCTCCCCCTGATCGGCAGTGCCGACTATCAGGCAACCGGACATCTTCAACTGATCGAGAAATATGGCCTCGCTGAAGATATTGCCAATTATCTGAATCGAAATTATGGTGACCAGGCCGATAAAGTCGCAGAATTGGCAACACGAGGATATGCTGCCCGTCTGGTTGAAAACCACCCGATTATTGAAGCTGAGATTGTCTTTGCCGCTCGACATGAGCTGGCCGAACGAGCCATCGACGCCCTCGCCCGCCGAACCCCTCTGGCTCTGCTTGATACGGAGGCATCGCTACAGGCATCAGGCCGAATCGTTGAGATCATGGCGGCAGAACTCAACTGGGACGAAAATCGGTGTCGACAGGAGTTGGACTGGACCGAAAAACGGCTGCACCAGGCAATATAAAGCAGGCGGAGGCAAAAGGAAGTATTTTACAGCCGCTGAGATCAAGGGAAAAAGAGCTTGCTTGCCTGGCCACATAAAAGAAGCAAAAAGGTGAAAACTATGGTGTGGAAATGAAACACCAACACTAAGTGCAATGCAGTAAGAACCTGAAAACTGAATACCTTATTAATATGATAAAAAAATACAAAAACTGATTAGAAAAAAAATAAAACAATAACTAACATGGATATTTGACAATAACGTATCTCAATATATAAGCGACTCGTAAAACTTATCAACAATAAAAAGCAGAAACTGATTGAGTTAAAATCTCATTAAAAATAAAAATTTAACTATTATCTATCAAAAACAAAAAACATATTGAAATTTTAATCACCTGAGTTATTTTATTTGCAGTCGGTCAGGGGGAATATCGCGAAAATCTTCAAGAAGTCGCATTTAACAATTTTTTATATTTCCTGCAGAACAGACATTTCTCCCTTACCATCGAAGCGCATCGGTCTCACACCGCTTTAAAATGAAAAGGTGATCCCATATTTCAATGACTCCGCCTGACTCTTGTTACGCCCTTATTAGTCGTGAGAATAGATGAATAGGAAATACGTATGAGCCAGCCACTTGCAAAAGCCAAGACCAACAGTCATGGATCTGTTTGGCAGAAGCACAGGATTAAAAGGTGGACTGGGCTGCAGACCTTTGAGTTCATTTGGTTGCTTGTCTCTTTGAGCCTTGTCGCAACTGCGGTAATAAGCGCTGCCGAGATTATGCAGCGGAAATATGAACAACAGGTGGAAAGCAAGTTAACGACTCTTTTGCACAGCACGGATGAAGCGATTCACCTTTGGAGCCGCGAACAGAAAGCCATTTCAGAAAATCTTGCCGAGGACAGCTATGTCCGCGAAGCCACACAGGCATTGCTCGAAACCACTCGAGATCCAAAGACCCTGCTGAACTCTCCCGCCCAACTCGCCCTGCGAACATTATTCAAAAAGTATTTAAAGGGGGGAACCCTGCGCGGATTTTTTATTATAGACCAGGCCAATATCAATCTGGCTTCGTCGCGTGATGCAAATGTCGGCAGCAAAAATTTACTGACAGAGCAACCGGACATACTGCAACGACTCTGGCAAGGAAAAAACGCGATAAGCCGAGTCATGCAATCGGATGTATCAATGCCCAGACAGGAGGAAGCAGATATTGGCACCCGCGACTTGACCATGTTTGCAGGCGCGCCCATTCGGAATAAATCGGGTCATGTCATAGCCCTCCTCACGCTACGTATAGATCCAAACCAGACCCTCTTCAGGCTGTTGAGCCAAGTGCGCCCTGGCGATACAGGTGAAGCGTATATTTTCGATCAACAAGGACTGATGCTTAGTCCAAGCAGATTCAGGGAAGAGCTGATTCGAACGGGCCGGATCCTGCCAAACCAGTCCAATGCCACCAGGGTCTATTCTGATAGTCTCAGTGTTCTTGCGGCAGTCAGACAGAATCAGGACACCATCGACACAAAAATAGAACGTCAAAGCAGGATAAAAAAAATATACCAGCTATCATGATGTTCAGGTGGTTGGTGCATGGCAATGGGAGCCGGAGCTGAACGCCGGTCTGACAGTTGAGCAGAACCATGATGAAGCTTTTGCCATTTACCTGCAGATGCGCAACGTGATTTATACCTCCGGCGTTGTCTCTTCAGCCGCAGTGCTGTTGTTGGCGCTCTCGTTTGGCAGAGGACGCCGTCAGTTTCGCGAATCACAAAGTCGACTGGCTGCGGTGGTGGAACATACCCTCGACAGCATCGTCATCATTAATGTTCGAGGCATCATCCAGAGCGTCAACCCTGCGACAGAAAAAGTATTTGGCTATAAACAGGCCGAGTTGATTGGCAAAAATGTCAGCATGCTGATGCCCGCTCCCCACAGTAGCCGGCATGATGAATATATTGCCCGTTTTATGGAGACCCGGGAAGCCAGAGTTATTGGCATAGGCCGTGAAATCGAAGCGCGCAGAGCCGATGGAAGCGTATTCCCTGCTGATTTGACGGTCAGCAAATTCGACCTTGATTCCGGCGTCCATTTCGCCGGGACACTCCGCGATCTGACCCAGCGCCGGGAAGCTGAGACCGCACTTGCAACTGAACGCCATTTCAGCCAGATGGCCCTGGATGCCCTGGGAGCCCATATCGCTGTCCTCGACGAATCGGGAACCATAGTGGCGGTCAATCGCGCATGGCGCGAATTTGCACACAATAACGGCATACCTGAAGATGCGGATATGACGGGCGAAAACTACATTCAGGTCTGCAAAACAGCGAGAGGGGCATCACCTGAAGATGCCCATAATGCAACCCAAAACTCTCCCTGCTGCTGAACGCAGAACTGCGCACCTTCTCAATGGAGTTTCCCTGCCAGCAACCAAAAGAAGAGCGCTGGTTCCAGATGCGAGCATCGCGTTTTGATCTTCGGGACAAGCCGATGGTGGTAGTTTCACATACAGATATTACCGAACGCAGGCAGATTGAGAATGAACTACGCATGAAATCGCTCGTTGCTGCTGAAACCGACAGCGGCGTGGTCATAACCGATTTAGAGCAGCGTATAAAATGGGTTAACCCGGGGTTCACAGCGATTACGGGATTCAACTTCAATGAAGTCATTGGCAAAAACCGGGAGATTTCTGCAAGGTCCCGAGACGGAAAAGATGTTCTCTGGAATATCAGTGAAGCCATTCGTAAAAGAGAACGGATTGAAACCGATATCACCAACTACCACAAGAGCGGCAGGAGCTATACGTTACACCTTGAAATCATGCCGGTGAAAAATGATTTCGGGGAAGTGATCGAATTTATTGCTCTGGAAAAAGATGTCACTGAGCAACGCCGATCCCAGGCGTTAATCAAAGAAGCTAAAGAGGCTGCAGAAGCCGCCAATCAGGCTAAGTCCTCTTTCCTCGCAGCTATGAGCCATGAAATTCGTACACCACTAAACGGTGTTGTCGGGTCGATTGATCTGCTCAGCCACACCCGCCTGGAATCGAACCAGCTCGACATGATCCGAACAGTGCAGGATTCGGCCTCAACCCTGCTGGGCATCATCGACAACATCCTCGATTTTTCTAAAATTGAAGCTGGCCGGCTGGAGATAGCCCAGGAACCGATTTCCATCCGCCAGGTCGTTGAGAGCTGTGTCGAATCACTCCATCCGGTGGCCATAAAAAAGGATGTAGAATTGTTCGTCTTCTGCGATCCGGTCATCCCGGAAGTGCTAGGGGACCCTGTCCGAATTCGTCAGATACTCTTTAATCTGATCGGCAACGCAATCAAATTTTCCGCGGGAATGAGTGACAGGAAAAGCCGGGTGGAAGTCAACGCCCTTCTGGACAGAAGGGAAGGGAAAACCTTACAGCTCCGTCTGCAGGTGCGCGATAACGGCATCGGAATTGCGCCGGATGTACAGTCACAACTCTTTAAACCCTTTACTCAGGCAGAAAACTCGACCACACGCCGTTTTGGCGGAACAGGTCTCGGACTGGTCATATCGAATCGACTGGTCAATTTGATGGGGGAAGTATTGAACTGGAAAGCCGTCCAGATCAGGGCGCACTCTTCACCATTAAACTGACTCTGGAACAAGCGGAAGAAAAAATATCTTCCGACCACAAAACACTGAGCGGTATCAAAGTCCTACTGATCGAAGGCGAGCCGCAGGTCACCAGAATTATTACGTCCTATCTCAGATATGAAGGGGCTGACATTATGGCCACCTCCCCTTCAGCGGCAAGGGAAACCTGCGTCAGTGTCTGGCACAAGCTGACGACACCCTGGTGGTCGTTGATGCCAGTGTTACAAAAGAAAACAGATAAGAATCAAGAACTCACGCTCCGGCAGACTGCAGGAACCAGCGATGTTCGCTTTCTGCTCATCAGTCACGGCAGGCGCCGTTACGCCCGCACCTCCGGCGAGGATACGATGACACTCGATATCAACGCCATGCAATTCAGAACACTGATTAATGCAGTCGCTGCCCTGGCGGGGATCGAGTCTCTCGAGTTTGGCAATGTGGAGAACAGTTTCCTGCATTTTGCAACACTGCCGTCCATTGGACAGGCCCGGGAAAAGGCCGCCTCATCCTTGTCGCTGAAGACAACGAAACAAATATAAAAGTTATTCGTCAGCAGCTGGGCATGCTGGGGTTTGCAACAGAGTGTGCCGAAAACGGTAGACAAGCACTGGATATGTGGCGAAAGGGGACTTATGCTGCCCTTCTTACCGACTGTCATATGCCTGAAATGGATGGTTATGATCTGGCCCGCGCCATTCGTGCTGAAGAAGGCCCGGAAAAGAGGTTGCCCATTATTGCCATTACGGCAGATGCGCTAAAAGGGACTGCGGAACGCTGCCGCGCGGCAGGGATGGATGATTACCTGACCAAACCGATGCGACTTGAAAACCTTGCCGGTGTGCTCAACCGTTGGCTACCTATGCTCATTGAGCTTGAACCGGACTCCAGCGATCCGGATGACGATGGGGACCAGGATCATCCCGTTGACCCAAGAGTCCTGCCGGAACTGCTGGGCGTCGATGATCGACAAACCTTACAGAACTTTTACACACGCTTCATCGCCACAAGCGATCCGACCGTCGACCAGATCGGCTCAGCCCTTGCCCAGGCTCGCCTGACGAAGTTGCACGATTGGCACACAAGCTGAAATCAGCTGCAGCATCGGTCGGTGCAATCAAGCTCGTCGAAAGTTGCGTTGAACTGGAAAAAGCGGGAAAAGCTGATGACATTGCGGCGATACAATCAGAAACAGCCGTTTTTTACTCCTATTATAGCGAGGTTAAAAACTGGATCGAACATTATATTGATAGACATAGCAAAGGTAAAACCACATGAATAAAATGTTTCAGAATCAATCGGTTCTTGTTGTCGATGATGAGCCCTTTATCCTGCAGACAACCGAAATCATTCTCAAACGCCTCGGCCTGAATCATATTTACACGGCAGAGAGCGCCTTAAAGGCACTGGAGTGTATCGAGTCTGCGGAACCGCCGATCGGATTGGTGCTCTGCGATCTTAATATGCCGGATATCGACGGTGTCGAGTTATTACGGCGCTTTGATGAGCAGGCCTATACAGGAGATATCGTTATTTTCAGCGGTGAAGACAGTCGCACTTTAAATATGGCCAAGAATCTGGCCAGGGCCAGAAACCTGTCTGTTCTCGGCGCGGTGTCTAAACCGCTGAAGGTAGAAGAATTGAATGAACTGCTGACCCAGTGCAGTAAAGCTGTACGCAAAACGACCCAGGCCCACAATGAGCTGGTCACGCCAGAAGCACTGGCAGCCGCAATTGATGCAGGAGAACTGATTCCCTGGTACCAACCCAAAATTGATGTTGCCAGCAAACAGGTTGTCGCCGTGGAAGCACTGGTCCGCTGGCAAAGTCCCAGCGAAGGCATGATCTTCCCCAATCAGTTTATCTCCGTAGCGGAAGACCATGACCTGATTGATGCGATGACTTTTCTGCTCATTGAGAAGGCGGTCGCCATGGAAACGACCTGGCGAGAGCAGGGAATAAACCTGCAGATCGCGGTCAACATTTCGATGGACAGCCTTTATGATCTGAGCTTTCCCGAAAAGATCGGAAGTTATCTGGACAGGTCCGATGGAAGTCCTCCCAATTTTCAATTAGAGGTGACAGAAAGCCGATTGATAAAGGATCTCGTCGGGCCCCTCGACGTACTGTTACGCTTGCGACTGAAGAAGATCAAACTCTCCATTGACGATTTCGGTACGGGACACTCCAACCTCGCTCAGCTGCGCGATCTGCCTTTCGACGAACTTAAACTTGACCGCAGCTTGTACAGGGCGCAGTCAACGACGAACGCTCCAGAGCCATCCTGGAGTCAAGCGTTCAAATGGCAAAGAAACTGGGCATGACGATTGTTTCGGAGGGCGTAGAGACATTAGACGATTGGAAGCTGGTTGAAGCGCTGGCTTGTGATCAGGTTCAAGGATACTTCGTTTCACCGCCCATGCCGGGAGAAGAGATCCCCGCATGGGTTGCGCAGTGGCCGGAGCAGTGTAAAAAACTCTTTCAATGATCTCCTATTGACTGAAAAAGCACAGCGCCCCGAATGAGTCAGAATACACCATCCGAGCAACTGTTTTGTCAAGAGTCATCGCCCCCCTTGAGGGGGGCTCAAGATTCCCCCCGTCGCCACCAATACCGGCAAGGAAAATGCACGTACAACCAAGCAGTGCAACCATTAATTTTTGCCCACTTCGTCTTCACCTAAGCAGGTGATAGGTTATACATGTCGACCATTCAAAACGGGAGCCTGAATTGGCCTGCCCAGGGGAATACCTGCCATTCCCATCCTCCAAACATACTTCACTGATGATTATCAGCACGGGTATTCAATGATGTGACGATGAAATCTCGGATTCGTAGAAGTTTAAATGGTCATCCATTTCGATCAACAGCTTCAGGCGATTTCAAGAATTCGGCGAAGACGGTCTCCGAACCGTTGCAGAGTCTTCGAGCAACAAGGCAGAAAGCGGCGCATCGCTGTAACCCTTTGGGGATATTGACGCCCTGCTCCGTCAGCATCTGCCATGTCAGGTTACAAACTGAGTTACGGTCCCTGAGACACTGGGTGTACATGCGATAAATCGAGTTTGCTTCAAGCTGTTCGACGCTTTTGATGGGAACCTCAGGAATATTGGTCCTGATTGTGGCCGCTGCGATCACCCTCGCATCATTGAAAAAGCCTTTATTTGGATTGTTAAGTTCCATTTTTATATAATGGGTCGGAACCACTTTGACATTGTGTCCGAGGTCCTGGAACTGACGTCCCAATAATGGGCCCCTGAGCACTGCTCTATGCCGACCAGGCAGGGAGACAGACGGCGAAAAAATTGCAGGATTTCATGCCGCCGCAATGTTCGTCGTTTAACTTCTTTAAACAGCTCGTTGTAACCAACTATTGGAAATTCCGGTTTAACCAAGTCCAGCCCTATCGTTGTAATTGCCATGATCTGCTTCCATTGAAAATATTCTATTGATGAGATCCCCGATCTGCTCTTTTCATCTACCTTTAAACAAATCACGTACCAACACATAAAAACTTTTTGTTTTCAGAGAGTTACCCCCAACACGATCAAATCAAGCCCTCCGGGAATGGAGAATATTCAATGATCCTGTGAGTCATCTCACACAATATCTTTCATAAACAGCATGGAATTAATTTTGAAAGGTCAGAACAGGGGCGCCAACATCCCTGGGACAAATTTTTCATAATAGTCTCTAGATATTCAGAATATTCCTCACTCCCTTAAAGTAAATCGACGGATTATTAACAAAACCGAGACATCCTGCCCCGGGACCCGCCCATCATAACCGGTTGGATTTTAGTATCAATATCCCCCCTCCTGCTCTTTGGATGATGAGAATGACACCCTCACAAGCATTGGCATGCCTGTTGCTATGAAGCATGGTTGTTATGAAATTTCCTTTTTCTCCCGCTGAAGTGGACAGTAGATTATGTTGAAGCAAATTCTTCTCATAGATGATGACGAATCTCTGTGCCGAGTATTGGAATTTTCATTAACCGAAGCAGGTTATTTTGTTCATTGTGCATATTCTGCCATCCAGGGACTGGAGCTTTTTTATCGATTTCGTCCGACAATTGTGATTACGGATATTCAATTACCCGATTTTTCAGGCTTCGAGATTTTTCAAAAAATTCAGACCATTGACAATAAGAATAAGCCGACAGTCTTCATTTTCATTACCGGATTCAGCAAAGTTCCAGAAGCAATCACGGCCATAAAAGCGGGTGTCTTTGACTATCTCACAAAGCCATTCAGCCCTGAACAGTTACAGCACACAGTGCAAAAAGCCCTGGAATGCCGCCGTTCACAAAGAGACTCTTTCGAAAAAGAACGCATAGAAACTTCAGAAAAAAAAGTTAACATCATCGGCTCTTCCACCATCATGCAGGAGTTGATGCATAAAATAAGAAAAGTCGCAGCAAGCCGCGCGTCTGTCCTGTTGAGTGGGGAAAGTGGCACAGGCAAGGAACTTATCGCCCGAGCTATTCACCAGAACTCCCCACAAGCGCAGAAACCATTTGTTGCCGTTAACTGTGCAGCTATTCCGAAAACCTGCTTGAAAGCGAGCTGTTCGGTCACGTAAAAGGAGCATTTACCGGAGCTTCAGAAGATCGTTCAGGAAAGTTTATCCAGGCCGACGGGGGGACTCTCTTTCTTGATGAAGTGGGCGAACTTCCAATTGAATCACAACCGAAGCTCTTACGGGCAATTCAAGAGCGCGAGGTCGAACCTGTCGGAGGACTTCCCAGGAAGGTCAATGTCCGGATTATTTCTGCGACAAATATTAATATCGAGAACTATCTGGCAACCAATCAATTCAGGGAAGATCTTTATTATCGCATCGCCGTTATCCCCATTCGAATTCCTCCGCTCAGACACCGGAAAGAAGACCTCCCGGCGCTGATCAATTTTTTCTGGATAAATTAGGTATGAAGGATTCAGTCATTTTTACTGATGAAGCCATGGCCGCAATAAGAGAGTACAATTGGCCCGGAAACGTCAGAGAACTTCAGAATGTCATTGAACAGACTCTGATTCTGACCTCCTCACATCAGATACAGAAAAAAGATCTGCCCCCGACGATTTCAAACCATGGACGAGCCGGACAATCTTTATTCAGACTCCCTGACACAGGTTACTCACTTGACGATCTTGAAAAAGAGGCGATTACCCAAGCACTGAAAATGAGCTTCGGTAACAAAACAAGAGCGGCTGAATTCTTGAGAATTTCTCGACATACGTTGAAGTACAGAATTGAAAAGCATGGCATCGATCTCTGAATTACCCGACACAGGCCTTGGGAGAAGGCCTCTCCACCTGGGGAACAGCTCTTCCATCCATCGATACAACCGAACATCATTTCCAGGGCTGACCCCGATTTATGATCGGCAGACAAACATTCAGCGATCTCCGGCATTGAAAAACTGCTCATAACTTTTTTCAGCTGATGCTTTTTTCCGGCTGGCACATAGACTCCCCAACAGCTCAGAAAACTTGAAGAACAGGAATTTGCAACGGGACATAATTCAAAAATAAAGGGGCAATGCCGTGACCATCAACTTAATACAAAGCATAAACAAATAATTTCAGGATGCTGGAGAGAAAATGAATAAAAAGGTTTTACTAATAGATGATGACAGTTCTTTACGGAGAGTGACGGAATTCAACCTCTTTGAGTCTGGATATAAGGTTATTACAGCTGAAAATGGCGAAAAAGGCCTGAGACTATTTCATCTCCATCGCCCTCAGGTTGTAATTACCGATGTCAGAATGCCGGGAATAAGCGGCTATGATGTTCTGAAAAAATATTAGAGCTCGAACCTCAAACGGTCATTATCATTGTAACATCGTTCAGCTCTATCGAGGATGCCGTTGAAGCCATGAGGATAGGAGCCTATGACTATCTGACTAAACCGTTCAGTCGCGATCATCTCAATCTGATAGTTGCCAAAGCCTTTAAATATGCGTCCTTGCATCAGGAGAACAGCTCCCTCAAAGAAGCTCTGTCGGAACGAACTGACCCCCCCCAGATCATCGGTCAATCACAGGCAATAAAAAAACTCCTGGAACGGGTCCAGCGTATCGCCGCCAGTCAGGCATCCGTTTTGATTACCGGCGAGAGTGGAACAGGCAAAGAAGTGATTGCCAAGACGATCCACAAAATCTCGGTCGTTCACACAAACCTCACATTACGGTGAACTGCGCCGCGATCCCCAAAGATCTGCTTGAAAGTGAACTTTTGGTCACATGAAGGGAGCCTTTACCGGTGCAACCAAGGACCGGAAAGGAAAATTTTCCCTAGCAGATGGCGGCACTCTGTTCCTCGATGAAATTGGCGAACTTCCCATCGATCTGCAGCCAAAACTCCTACGAACATTGCAAGAACAGGAGATCGAGCCGGTAGGCGGTTCGACGGAAAAGATTGATGTTCGTCTTATTGCTGCAACAAATATAAATCTCGAAGAAGCAATGGAGGCAGGGCAGTTCCGTGAAGACCTCTATTATCGATTGGCAGTTGTCCCGGTAGCCCTGCCGCCGTTACGCGAACGGAAAGAAGATATTCCGCTTCTGATCGATTTTTTCTAAAACAGCATAATCTAGATGGTAAGGTCCGTTTTCAGAAGATGTCCTCGCTCACTTTCATGAATACCATTGGCCCGGCAATGTCCGTGAACTTGAAAATGTCGTCGAGCAGATGCTGATACTTCGCCAAAAGGAAGTTATAGGTATCGATGACCTGCCTAAACGCATTGGGCGAAGCCTCTTTCGAAGCACAGCGATCCTCAACCTCCCCGACGAAGGCTATTCTCTGGAAATGCTTGAAAAGGAAGCGGTTGAAATTGCTCTGAGGCGCAACAACGGAAACAAGGCAAAAGCTGCGAAATTCCTAAAAATACCCCGTCATACGCTGACTTACAGAATAGAAAAGTATAATATTGAAGATTCCAAGAAATTGGAGGAATAAATTAGACCACCCAAAACAACTCAGGTACCGCTGACGTAAATGCCCCTGCCTTGCCTGACGCCTTCTAATACAGAAAGTCTAAGATCATGACCGGCACGCGTTTATCGTCAATATTGACATACGCCTTCTCACAGCAAGAATCAGATTAAACAGTGTCAGACAAAGCGGCCGGATTAATAATACCCAGAAAACAGACCTCAGTTCGATGAACAGCGAACCAAAATCTCAGCTCCAGGATTCTCTTTTCAGATTAAAACAAAAAAAAAACGTTTCAACGGTTTCACCATGCGGGTAATAAAGGATGGCACAAAAATGCCCCAGAGGCGTTTCTTGTGCCACCCAATGATCATTCAGGCATGGTCCCGAAATCGCAAACTTTCAAGAGACCAACAATCAGCCTCTTTCTCGAAAATCTCCGATACCCAAATCTTCGTCTCCGGGACGAGGAGCTTGTACGTGCTCTGCATTGTGAAGCGCCATACAGCTTCTATCATCGGGGTGAGAGCTTGCCGAAACAACGACTGCTACAGACAGACAAATGACAACAACCAGTAAAATAATTTTTTTCATAATTTTATCCTCCGTAAATTCCGTAAATATTTTAATACCTGGCGTCTTTAATATTCAACGATCATGCCAATAAAAAAACACAGAAAAAAAGAGGATATAACCGATAATATTGTTCATACTCCAGTTTAAATGAACAATATTATTTATTCGCTAGAGACTTTTATTCAACTCTCTCCTTCGGATAAAAAAACAAGAGACAAAACAACTGCGTTCTATGCTGAATTGTGAGTCATTTCACTCTCCCTGTTCAACAATATTCTTAAATTATCACTGTAGAAAATACCTGATTTTACTTAACTCCCTATAAAATAATGATTTAACTTATTGGCACAATGATTGAACTTCCTCCTGAGTCGACAATTAAAACTTTTATAAAAGTGAGGGGATAATATTTCTACTAGGAGGTTAGTATGAAAAAAAAATTGTATTGTATTACTGTGTTCAATCTTTATCTTGCTTATGTCAATTCCAACATTTGCATTTTGAAACTAGTGTAAGTGGTTTTTACCAGGTCAGGGCCCTTACAGACAATTTTGCTGCCACAAATAATTTCATTGGTTCTCTATTGGATAATGGAAGTGATGAATCCTTGGTCGACCAGCGCCTGAGATTTACGGTGTCTTCGACACTGAACAAATATGCCAACTTTACCTATACCGGTGAGATCGATATGCAGTTTGGTGATGAATCTTATTCTAACTCCGGACGTAATGATGGCGGAGCGATCGGAGGAGACACCACAAATCTGGAATCAAAAACCTTTATGTCGATATCAACCTTCCAGATTTTGCAACCTCCATTCGTACCGGATTGCAAGGACTGGACGACCATTATAATTATACCCTTTTCTCTGCCGACATGGCTGGTGTGAAAGTCTCAACCCAACTGAATGGGACCCGCCTGACTGCCGGGTGGTTCAAGCTTATTGAAGGGGATTTTAACGCCTCTGACGACATTACCCTCTGGAGTCTTCAAGCTGAACTGATTGAAACAGATAACCTCAAAATCGGAGCCGATTACTATTACTATCAGAATGAAGGCATGGGTCAGGCAAGTGCAACGAGCTACGGTTGGGTTGATAGTGACAATGATCCCAGCACGGCACCGGTCTGGGATACCCTCGCAACCACATATCGGCAGGAATATGCCAGTTATTTCGGCACAGCTGATATCGGCGCACTAGGCGGAGCCGGTTCTAACTGGAGCCAGACCCGCTCCAACATGGACCTCCACTACCTTGGCGTTCATGGAGAATACAAAATTGGACAAGTGATCTTGACCGGTTGGCTGAACGCCAATGCCGGTAGTGTTGATGATCTGACGATCAATGGCAATCTCGAAGATGTTGATGTCGAAGGATACGCAGCGTCCCTCAAGGCAACGACAACAATCAACAAGATTAAGCTCAGCATGCGTGGTACCTATTTCTCAGGGGATGACAATCTGTCCGACGGCGATGCAAAGTTCATTGTTAATCCAATGGCAATTGAGTCTTTTGCTTTTGGTGGTGACGGATTCATGATTTTCACACCTGACGGTAACTGGACCAGTGTCGGCCAATATGGATTCGCAATGGTCGATGCTGCCTATGCTGGTTACGGTCTGGCTGCTGTAAACCTGACAGCACATTATAAGCCAACCGATAAAACCTATATTCACAGTGGTATCGGTTATTTTTCTTCCCTAGAAGATACCACAAAGGATGATAGGACAAACAGAAGCGGGACTAATCTCGGAACCGAAATTTTCCTCAGAACCGGATATTCCTTTACCGAAAACATCGAGGTTTCTCTTCACGGGGCTTATGCCTGGCTGGGAGATTTCTACGATAACAATGGCGGCGGAACAGCGATCAATTCATCCAGCAGTGATATTGAAAACCCTTATGAAGCCTATGCGATGCTGAAAGTAACTTTTTAAAAACCGGGTTGTTCAAAAGCGTTTAAATATCTGAATTTTCGACAAAGAGTTCCAATTCCATAAAGATTGGGAAATTCAGACTACCGACACAATCCTCGCCGTTAGGCGGGGATTGTGTATTTCTATAGCACGAAAGCAGGCAAAACGACCGCATGTTACCAGGGCACAGCAGCAAATCAGCAGGGTTAGTGCTCGTCTGAAAGACACCCTATCTGCCAGCAGACCCGAGAAGCATAAGTCTAATGCCATCACGCCCGGACAAGGCATCGATACGGGTCATTTCGCCACACTCGATTGACCTATGCAGGTAGATGTCCATTCCCTCGATGGTCAACTTTTCATACTCACCGATTTCTGATGATTCAGGGCTGCCCCACCGCACGGATGGGGTGTCTCGCGACACCGAGCCGCGTCAACCGTGGCAGAGTTCATGTTCCAGACGAACGGTGACACTGTCGTTCCGTTCGCGGATGGCTTTTGTGCTGTTGGAGTCAATTTAAGATCCATATCTGCTCTCTCGTGGTTCGCCAGCGTTGTATCCGTCAATGAACATGGTCAAAACGCCTCTGCGTCAATTCTGAAAACCGGCGATTATTATCGAAAAAAGCGTCAACATTACGGTTGACGGCTTTAAGTTTCAGTTGGACAAAATAGCTTTTTTAGAAGGGGATCTCATCATCCGGGTTAAACACCGGATCTTCAAAACCACCACCCTGCTGCTGGCCACCCTGATTATTCTGCTGACCGCCTTGCGGGCTGTGGCTCTGGCTGTTCTGACCACCTTGCGGCTGCCCACCGCCATAACCGCCCGACTGTTGTTGTCCGCCACCGTAGCCACCAGACTGCTGGCCACCGCCCTGATCATCACGGCCACCCAGCATCTGCATCTGATCGGCGACAATCTCAGTGATATAGCGCTTGTTGCCGTCACGGTCATCATAAGAGCGGGTCTGAATTTTGCCCTCGATATAAACCTGCTTCCCCTTGTGAAGAAACTTACCGCAGATTTCAGCCAGCTGGCGCCAGGCAACAATATTATGCCATTCTGTTTTTCCTGGCGGTTGCCGTCACGGTCTTTATAACGCTCGGTTGTCGCGATCGAAAATGTGGCAACGGCCGCACCTGATGGAGTGTAGCGCAGTTCGGGATCTTTCCCAGGTTGCCGACAAGAATCACCTTGTTAACGGACATAATGCCTCCTTTTATGTAAAAGTGTATAAGTAATAAATAAGGTCACCAAGAAACGGATCAAAAGATCACGAAAATAGTGAACACAGCATGATACATGGGACGCTAAACGATTCAAAGTTTTTTCTTGATCATGCTCATTGTGCTTTTCATCTGATGAAACATTTTATCAGCAATAAAAAAACTAAAGACTGGACTTTTTTTTTTCAACAAGGGCATTAAATTCAGCCAGCAGTTTCTGCAATCTCCCCCCTCATCTGATGACGCAGACAGAAGGATGCGAGTCGTAACAGACCGTACAGGGGGACAAACAAAACCCAGGAAAGACATTAAAAAACCATGGAAAACCTGCAAAAGAAATACGGATTTTGGACTGCAACCGCAATGGTTGTGGGTATTGTCATTGGATCAGGTGTCTTTTTTAAAGCTGACGACGTCCTCAAGGCTTCGGGAGGGGATCTGCCGACAGCGCTTCTGGCATGGTTAATCGGCGGCGGTATCATGGTCGTAACAGCCTATGTGTTTTCCAAGATCGCAACAAAGATTGAACGGGTCAACGGCGTGGTCGACTATTTTGAGCAGGCCTATGGTCAAAAAGCAGGTTACATGGTGGCCTGGTTCATGACCTTCATCTATTACCCGGCCCTGGTTGCTGTATTGGCCTGGGTCTCAGCCAATTACACCGTTGGCTTGCTGGATATCAAAGCGCAAATCTGGCCCGTATCCTTTATTTATATGACACTGTTCTTCCTGCTCAATTATTTTTCTCCGGTTCTGGCCGGGAAGTGGCAGGTCACCTCGACAATTATCAAACTGATTCCACTTTTTCTGGTTGCGATTGTCGGTGGCATTGCCGGACTGACAAACGGCCAGACTGTGGCCAACTTCATGACTTCGGCGCAAACGGTGTCCAGCGGTGGTGGCCTGGCGGTGGCAACGTTGTCAACAGCATTTGCCTATGAAGGCTGGATTATTGCCACGGTCATCAACGCCGAACTGAAAGATGCCAAGAAGACTCTCCCCAAGGCTCTCGTTGTTGGGGCGATCACAGTGGTATCGATCTACATGCTCTACTACATCGGTATTTCCGGTGTACTGACCAACGATCAAGTTCTGACTCAGGGGGACGCAGCCCCGGTCCAGGTCATCTCCCTGGTCTTCGGACGGCTTGGCGGGACCCTTTTGACCCTGTTCGTCATCATCTCCTGTCTGGGAACCCTGAACGGTCTGATTATGGGATCGGCACGGGGGATGTACTCAGTTGCGTCAAGAGACATGGGCCCACGCCCCGACCTGTTCAGAAGGGTCAACCCGACCACCAACAGTACCACCAATTCCGCTCTGCTCGGTTATGTGCTCTCCAGCTTCTGGCTCATGGTCTGGTACGGGAACTTTGCCGGTTGGTGGGGACAGTTCATGGATATCTCCGAGCTACCGATCGCGTTCCTGTACGTTATCTATATCTCCATCTACATCTGGTGATGAAACCTTCACCGATCTGAGACCGTTCAGCCGTTTTGTCTGCCCCCTGCTGGCCGGTTGCGGATCGATTTACATTATCTGGGGTGCGATCCAGAAGGATATGTTCGTCCACTTCCTAGTCCTCTCGCTGCTGATTTTTGGAGTAGGGATCGTTCTGATGAAGAACAAGGCAAGCTGAAGGGAGTATAGTATCCCGATGATCTGCTTGAAAAGTGGCTGAATTCACAGCAAACAGAGGGTTTCACTGCCAGAAGGAAATTTTATCACTGCTTCACAGCTTAATCTTGGTGTATCCTGCCCTCAAAGGCAGATCCAAGGTGACTGATCATCGCAATAGACTGTCAGTCGCCACTGCCACGAGAACGATTTTCTTTCTGGAGTAGCTGCAGCATGAAAACCGTCATTTGCAAAAACTGCTCAAAAAAGCACTTAATTCAATCTCTGAAGAGGAGTTGTGGCAACTGCTTCGCCTGCACCGGTTGTGAAATCTACCAATGCCCCGACTGCCGGAAAATGATTATTGTGACACCGATGCGCAGTCCTGACGTTTAACCGGAGACCCAAAAACAGCGGGCGTAAACATGTTCATGACCCATAAGGACCTGTTGTGGATGCTGGGTAAGATCAACGGCCAGAGAATCCACAGAGACAAGTTGATTCGTATATTGACCAACCACGGCATCTCCAGCCTGTTCCCCTACTGTGACAAAATTCAATCCCTGTTCGATACATCGACAGACAAACCTGAAGTGGCAAAAGGGGAGTGACGGCTCTCAAAGCAAGAATTAATCGGTCAATCGATTTCCCGGATGTCATTCACAGCAACATCTCTTTCGACGATCTGGAAAACAGTTATTACCCATACTGACACAATCCATTCAATCCGAAATATCTTCCACACTAAAACAGGGCACCAGGATCAGTGTCAGGCTGGACAGCAGAGTCAGTTGTGTTCAGCCGGGGAGCGAGGGGATTATCACGGAAAAAGATGAGTCTGTGTCCAAAGTCAGATTTTATTCCTTCCCTGGCCGTTACAATAGTGATGTCGTTTCCATAGACGTTCCTGATACAGAGCTTGAGGTTCTGAATCTGGATGAACTGCTCGACAGGCACCAGAGTATAGCGGGAATTGCCCGCTACTATTTTAACGATTCCATGTTAAGAGCGATGAAAGCACATATCGATACCTCCGTTTACGCCTATGCGGCGAACTCCGCCCTTCAGTTCCTCGTCGATGAAGGCTTCGTTAGAATAAAGAATGAGGACTATATTGGTGTCCCCGAACGCATCTTTTCCGCTCTGGCTCCCAAGCTGGACGCAGCTTACAAGGATGAGAGTCTGTTCAGCTCCCACAGCCTGTCCTCCCCTCCCTCTGAGAGAAAAGCTCACGTTCTCCGCCTGGAACTGACAACCGGATGCGATTACAACCAATGTACCTTCTGCTCAGAATATGCCGGAATGTCCGCTGTGACCAAATCGCTTGAGCAATTCAAACAGCACACCGACAGGGTGGTTTCAGCGATCGGCTCGGAGCGCGCAAAGATCAAGCGCTTGTTCATCGGCAGCGGCAACTCCCTGGGGTTAAGACCGATCTGCTCTCAGGAGCACTGAACTACGCCAGCGAACTCTTCACTCCCAAAAGGATCTCCCTCTACGGCAGGACTGCCTCGATACTGGAAAAATCACTTACTGAGCTGAAACAGTTGAAAAAAGCGGGTTTAAGCCTGGTCTACTGGGGATTGGAGAGCGGGTCGGACGAAGTCTTAAACTATATCTGCAAGGACTGTACACGCAGCGATATGATCGAAGCCTCGAAAAGACTGGCGGAGGCGGAGATAGAAACGTCCGCCATGCTGATGCCGGGAGTCGGCGGTTTGAAATTGTCACAGCAGCATATCGGCGGAACGCTTGAACTGCTGCACAGCATCAAGATCGACTACCTCACCCTGCTCTCGATCAACCCGGCCGAGAACTCGACCTACAGCAGGAGGATGGCAACGGAAGCAGACAATCGCCCCCTGACGGCAGATGAGGTCAACGCCCAGACCTACAAGTTACTCGAAGGGCTGAGCTACCCCGACCTGAAAATCAATATGTTCACCGAAGAGGTTGATCTGGTCAGCAGCAATAGCAGAAGATTTAATTACAAGCTCACCGAATCGAACAAGGAGCTCCTGCTGCGTGAGTTTCTGCAACCACGATGAGGAAAGCCGTCGAGAAAATCCCGACGGCTTTCCGTGTTCCATGACTCCCGACTGAGTCAGAGCGCCCTTATGGGGAGCTTCTTCCCCAATTTCATCAGGTTTCCCGTATGAACCTAATTTTGTGCAAATAACAGGTCAAATCCTAAAAATAACTTGAACCATCCCAACAATGGGTGCAAAGCTGCTCTTTTGGTAGACCGATTGCCTCTACCAGATCGTTCAGGTCTTGAAAACCAATGAATCGATTCCCAGATCTTCGGCGATCATTTCAACCATCTTTTTGTATTCCGGGGTGCTTGAATCGGCATATTTCTCCAGATTCTTCTCTTCACCTTCAAGCTGAATGATGGCTTTTCTGGTTGCCAGTTCCTTGGTTGAGCGCGATTGCGAAAAGTTCAGGAAATCACATGGATAAATCAAAGGAGGACAGGCAATTCGCATGTGGACTTCTCGTATTCCTGCTTTTCTTAAATCGACCGTATTATCTTTGAGTTGTGTCCCGCGAACAATTGAATCGTCAAGGAAAACAGCTTTGCTGTCCTTGATAATGGCATTGTTGGGGATAAGTTTCATTTTCGCCACCAGCTCTCTTACATTTTGATTTTGCGGCATAAAGCTGCGTGGCCAGGTGGGGGTATATTTCGAGTAAGCCCTTTTATAAGGGACACACTTTTCATTACTATAGCCGTATGCGTGCCCGACACCGGAATCGGGGACACCACAAACGTAATCGGCCTCAACACCATCCTTTTTGGCAATGGCAGCTCCGCAACGATAGCGGCACTCCTCAGTGTTGATACCTTCGTAAAAGGACGTCGGATAACCGTAATAGACCCACAGGAATGAACAGACCTGCAATTTCTCATTGGCAGGCTTAACGGTTTGTAGCCGTCAGCGGTCATTTCCACGACTTCCCCCGGGCCGATATAATATTCAATATCGTAACCGGTATTCGGGAATGCTGATGTCTCTGAAGCGACGGCGAAAGATCCATCCTTTTACCGATAACAATCGGCGTTCTCCCCAGTTTGTCTCTGGCTGCAATAATTTTTCGGGAGTTAAGATCAGAAGAGAGCAAGACCCTTTGATTTTATTATGAACATTCTTAATTCCTTCAACAAAGCTATCCTTTTCGCAGATCAGGTTGGCAATAAGCTCGGTGGGACTCACATTGTCATGGAAGTTCTGAGTAAAGTGCTGCTTCTTATCCAAAAACTCTTTTTCCAGCTCATCGATATTGACGATTCGGCTTACTGTAACAACAGCGAATTTGCCCAGATGTGAGTTGAAAATAATCGGTTGAGGATCGGTATCACTAATGACACCCATACCCAGTTTTCCTGAAAAATCCTTTAAATCTCCCTCGAATTTTGACCTGAAGTATTCACTTTCCAGGCTGTGAATCGATCTTTGGAATCCTTCTTTCTCATTATGGAACACCATCCCCGCTCTTTTTGTGCCCATGTGTGAATGGTAGTCCGTACCATAGAAAACATGGTCAACGCATTCCTCTTTCGAAATTGCCCCGTAAAATCCGCTCATAATAATTATCTTTTTGGTTGGGTTGATGCGAAATTGCATTTCAGTGATCGCCGCCTCTGACATTGTTAACGATCCTCCCCCTGGCGATCTTGATACGAAAAAATACATTATTTAAGCAAGATTCTACTGTCAATCGAAAACCCCGGCCAATCAGGAAAAAGAAACCGATTTCAGCAGATCCACCACCCGCTGTGACGGGGCAAAGTTAAGATGTCCAGGCAACAGCACTCGCGATGTCGTCAAGTGCCACCAGTATCGATAACGGCAGATTGCTCAGAGTCCGTTCGATATCAGGACCCACCGCCCAACATATGATCAGTATACAGGTCCTGCCCCCAAAGAGTTGTCAATCGACGGACCAATCAGGCGTCCCCATAAAGAGTTTTGCTACAAAATCCCAATGATCGGACCTTTATGAAGCGGAAGGCGAGGGACTCTATTTTTTACTGAAGGAGGTCTTTCAATCAGCCCCTGAATTCTGATAGGTTATAAAAAATAAAGGGGCTTAAATCGTTGGGATTTAGCCACGTTGTTTAAGAGCAACAAGGACATTTAGCTGTTGTATCAAAACTTTATCTCAGCAAAGGAGAGCATTACCATGTCTGAAACAGTCTGTAACTGCATGGACGTAGATCGTGACACCATCATCAAAGCCATTAAAGAAAATCAGTTGACCACCGTCGAGGAAGTTCAGGACGCCACCGGCGCAGGAACTGGCTGTGGTGGCTGTATTCCTGACATTGAAGAAATCCTTGCAGAAAACACTTGATTACTCAATCAGAATCACAACAATCAAAGGCGGGTAGACCTTACGGTAACCCGCCTTTATTTGAATCTCAGCCACTCCGCCCCTCACCGTCATCCCCTATCTTCTTTCGACTCATGACATCCGTTTTCTCTGCCTTTATAAAACCGACAATAGATTTAATATCATATCGTTATGTCTCATTTAAGCAGAAACAGAGAACAGGCCCATCTCACGGACCACTCATGACAAACAAAAAGTCCCTTCGCACTGTTGTAATTTCAACAACTTAGCGAAGGGGCCTTTTGCGTTCCGAAATTCGAGATGGACCAGGTTCTTAGATCGATGTTGCTATCCAAGCGACCTGCGGCTACTCCCCTCCAAAAGATTGATCGAAGATTTCCAGCAGCTCCAGATTCTGTTTGGACAACATCATCGCGTTTCCGACGATTGCGTAATAGAGAATACTCAGGCGAGTCTTGGAGGTGATCTCCTTGATGCGCGCCATCTGGCAATCGTTCAGCTGGCCGGCGAATTCACGCAGCTCGGCATCGAGTTCGCGCAGTTTGTCGATGTTGGTGGTCTGCATGCGATCGAAGGTCTTTTCCACTTCGGAGAGAATGACACCGAGCCGACTGCGCACCTGCTCAAGCTCCGCGATCTGCTCAGGAAGCAGCCCCTTGTGGTGATTGCCGACATGGGTGTAGGCGCGCAGGACAATGTCGCGGTGACCGTCGGATAGCTTCTGCAACCGGCGGATGGTTTGTGGGTATTTGTGTGATACCTCAACCCCCTGCTGGTCGAGCAGACGCATCGCCTTGAACACGTTGGCGATGATGATGTTCGACCACTGCTGCGTTTTGCTCAGCTTCTTGCGTTCGACCCCGATCTGATCAAAGTTCTGCCGGAAAAGTCCATCGAGGGTTTTATCGAGAGATTGGTGAATCTCCTTGAGCAGGATACTCATATGCTTGAAGGTGGTCTCGATACACTCGCGCGGGTCCTTGACCTTTTCAAGGTTGAAAACCTCTTCCTGGGTCACATCCTTTTCCATGGCGCGGTGCTTGCGATGGGTATTGACAATCATGAACAGGGCCAGGGCGACCAACAGCACGACTCCGAAGCCGTTGCCGTAGAAGATCACCGTGGCAAACAGGGCGGCAGCGGTCGAGGCGATAATCGCTGTCATGAACCAACCACCGACGACAGTCAACACACCGGTGACCCGGTAAACGGCGCTCTCACGGCCCCAGGCCTTATCGGCAAAGGAGGTGCCCATGGCGACCATGAAGGTCACGTAGGTCGTCGACAGCGGCAGTTTGTTGGCTGTGGCGTAGGAGACCACGGCGCTGGCGACCATCAGGTTAACCGAAGCACGCAGCAGATCGAAGGAGGGACGCCCCTCGACGATTTCGGCTTGTGGCGCATTGTCTGGATCGAGACGTCTGCGGACGGTACTTCGCAGGCTCTCGGGAAAGATCGATTTGACCGAATCGAGGGTCCCCAGAACCAGGCGGACGATGGCGCGGGAAATGAAGATCGACTCGAAGCGTTCCTGTCCCTCTTCCTGCTGACTGAGGCTCAACGAGGTGGCGGTGACGGTGCGAGCCTTACGCGACAGCCACATAGTCAGGGCCATGATGACACCGGCGATCAGCAGATACATGGTTTCGGCCGGTACCTTTTGGGCCAGAGCTCCCATGGTGACGGTCAACGGGGCGTCCGTCGCCATGGCCGAAGTATAGGCGTGGACTCCGGCTAAGGGGACACCGATGAAATTGACCAGGTCGTTGGCGGCAAAGGCCATCGCCAGGGCGAAGGTTCCGACCAGTACGATCGGTTTGAGGATATTGAACTTCAGCGTCTGCAGAATAGCGAGCAGAATCACCGAAACAACAAAGATCATCGCGATCATCAACAGCCAGTTGGTCTTGATCCAGGCCAGATCCGACTTACTGATGAAGGTTGCGCCCTTGGCTCCCTTAACGAGGATAAAGTAGGTGATCGACGACATCGCCAATCCGCCCCAGAGAGCGCCATAGCGCTTGATCCGCTGCTGGTAATCGAAGGTAAAGAGCAGGCGGGTCAAAAACTGCACCAGAGCCCCAAAAACAAACGATACCGCGACCGACAGGAGGATGCCCATGATGATGGTGATCGCCTTGGCGGTGTTGATATACTGTCCGATGGTGACGATACTCTCCCCGGACTGGACAATCTTGAGGATCGACACAGCGACGGCAGCTCCGAGCAGCTCGAAAACGATGGAGACGGTGGTCGAAGTTGGCAATCCGTAGGTATTGAACTGGTCGAGCAGGATGATGTCGGTGAGCATGACGGCGAGGAAGATCGTCAGCAGTTCCGGCATCGTGAAAAATTGGGGGTGAAAGATCCCCTTACGCGCCACCTCCATCATGCCGCTGGAGAAGGTCACCCCGCCAGAATGCCGAGGGTGGCGATGGCCAGAATAACAGTCCTGGGTGCGACCCGTGAACCGATCGAAGGGGTCAGGAAATTTACTGCGTCGTTACTGACACCGACCATGATGTCGAAGATGGCGATCACTACCAGGATGCCGACCCCGATCAGGAGAAATTCTGTACTCATATTTACGTTTGTCCTTTCAATACTGTTCGATAAATTATCGCGGCAGCTTGTATAACCGGGAAATGTTAGGATTGTGTTAGGCCGAAGCCCGCCTGGCAAAAAATGTTAGGGCTCTATTAGGGCAAGAATATATTTTCATGGCTCAAAGTGCCAGTCTGAATCGCTACTCGACCAATAGACAGCTGATAATTTCACATCTCGTGATATCGCCGGTCGTTAAGCATCCTATCCTGAAGGCTCATGAAAAAATAAAAGCCGCCTCAAAAAGTGGCGGCTTCAATACTCCTGGCCCTCAAAACGAACAGCGTGAAGTGTTCTCTGACATCTTTTAAAGTTCAATGCTTAATCAGCACTCAACCTCACCCAGGCGGTGAATTTTCAGCAGATTAGTCGTACCGGTGTGGGAAAGCGGACTTCCCATGGTGATCACAACGACATCTCCCTTTTTCAGGAAGCCTGAATCGAGAACAGCCTTTTCAACCGAGCAGATCTGCGCTTCGGTGGTTCCCTGAATATCGACCCGGATCGAACGCACTCCAGAATAAAGTGCAAGACGCCGACGGACACTCTGGGACGGAGTGACTGCATAGATCGGCTGACGGGGACGATGCTTCGAGACCAGAGCGGCAGTGTTTCCGGTCTGGGTAAACGCCAGAATAGCCTGAGCACCGACAACTTCCGCGATTCGACAGGCGCCCTGCCCGATCGCTTCAGTCGCCTCTGTCCCGCGCTCCAGATCTTTGAGCAGACTGTTGTATTTCTGCCCCAGCATCGGATCCCCTTCTACGTCCTTGGCAACCCGATCCATGACTGTAACAGCTTCAATCGGATAGCTTCCAGCCGCCGTTTCTGCCGACAACATAACAGCATCGGTCCCGTCGAGAATCGCGTTCGCCACATCGGATGTTTCAGCCCTGGTCGGAGTCGGGTTATGCACCATGCTTTCGAGCATCTGGGTCGCTGTAATAACCGGCTTGCCAACATCATTGCATTTGCGGATAATCCGCTTCTGGATCAGGGGAACTTTTTCGGGATTGATCTCGACTCCCAGGTCACCACGAGCGACCATGACAGCATCGGTCGCTTCGAGAATCTGATCAAAATTTGCCACAGCTTCGGGCTTCTCGATCTTGGCAATGACTTTAATATCAGACTTTTTCCCGCAAAGAATAGTTTTGACCACCATCATGTCGGTCGCTTCACGGACAAAAGAAAGCGCAACATAGTCCAGTTTCTGTTCAATACAGAAACGCAGGTCCTCCATGTCCTTTTCAGTCAGGGAGGGAGCGGAAACCTTCACCCCCGGCAAATTGATCCCCTTGCGATCTTTCAACAGTCCACCATTGATAACCTTGCAGCGGACATCAGTCCCTTGGATAGCGGTGACTTTAAGTTCCAGCAACCCGTCATCCAACAGAATTCTGTTGCCGACGACGACATCCTGCGGCAGATTTTCATAAGTCGTCGGAATAATATTCCCTTCCCCCAGAACATCCCGGGTGGTAATTGTGACGGTCGTCCCGTCTCCAGCTCCATCCCGCCATCCTTCATCAGACCGGCTCGAATTTTAGGCCCCTGCAGATCACCCAGAATAGCGACAGCTTCTTTTTTTCCCGCGAAAGAGTGCGGATAAACTCAATAATCTTGACTTTATCTGCATGATCACCGTGGGAAAATTGAGCCGGAATACATCGACTCCGGCATCCATCAATGCACTGAGTTGTTTCTTCTCAAAGCTTGCAGGGCCAACAGTTGCGAGGATTTTGTGCGTCTGAGCATATTGTTTCTCTTCGTGGGATAGGGTTTCAGAAACGTGAAATATACACTGTTTACTATTATATTTCAGCATGTTTCGAAAGAACAACGTTTGTACCATGTTACGAAACTGTTTCGTTATGAGCATATCATGAGAAAATCATTTCTTACCTCATCTGTATTACCGATCGATATGATTAATAATATCGATATTATTAATTAGCAAAACCCTCTCCTCTCGACTAATATTTTCCCATTCTTTTATCGTGAATAACCCGCTCGGCATCAGATGCCGACCAACTCTGGTTCCGGAGTCTGCAATTCTACTCAGGAGGTCTCTATGAAAAACCGTTATTTATCTGTTCCGCTGCTCGCACTGCTCTGCCTTTGTCTCGTGTCCCTCCCTTCACTGGCCGATGAACTCGACCGCTTTGCTGGGCTCAAGGCAACATCGACATAGCCGGAGGAACCGCTCACATCCCGGTCATGAAAGACGCTGCCAAAGCGATTATGAAAAACACCAGGCCATTCATATCAGTGTTGCCGGGGGCGGCTCGGGCGTTGGAGTACAAAAAGTCGGTGAGGGACTGGTCGATATCGGCAATGCCGGACGCCCCGTCAGCGATAAAGAAAAAGACAAATACCCCAAGCTCAAGTCTTTTGCCTTTGCTGTTGATGGCGTGGCTCCGGCGGTTCATCCGTCCAATCCGGTGACCAATCTCAGCAACAACCAGATTCGGGATATCTTTTCCGGTAAAATTACCAACTGGAAAGCGTCGGCGGTATTGATGCGGAAATTCACCTGTACAGTCGCGATGAAGCCAGCGGAACCCGCTCTGTGTTCTGGAAAAAAGCCTTAAATAAGGGAGCGATTGCCGATTTTGCCAATATTGTCTCATCAAATGGGGCGATGAAGGGCACTGTTTCAAGGGATCAGAGTGCACTCGGCTACATGAGTATCGGCCACCTTGACGATACCGTCAAACCTCTCCGCCTTAACGGTGTCGCCCCCACCCAGGAAAATGCTGTCAACGGAGCATACCCGGTTGTCCGCAAACTGTTCATGAACACGAATGGAACTCCCAATTCACTCACTCAGGCCTTTATCGATTATGTCCTCAGCCAGGCTGGAGCTGAAAGTATTGCAGCCCACGGCTATATCCCCTTGCGTTAAAAGCACAAAGATTCGCTATCGTGCGTCAGGGATCAGGACATAGAAACCGACTCTGTGCCCGAAGAAGTCCTCTCTCTTCTTCGGGCCTCTTTGCCTCTTTGGCCGAGAAGGCTCTGTTCGGTGCTGCCATCTTTTCCGCCCTGATCGTACTGGCTCTATTCGGATTTCTGGCCTGGTTTACCCTGCCGCTGTTTTTCAGTGGCCAGATCAGTGAGCTGTTTTCCCTGCGCTGGCAACCCTTCCATGGTCACTTCGGTATTTTGCCGATGATTCTGGGAACTGTTCTTCTGGCCCTGTCTGCCCTGCTTATCGCTTATCCTCTTGGATTGGGAATCTGCCTCTTCGTCCAGGGACTGGGTCCATCCAGTCTGGCCCGTCCCGTTTTACTGCTGGTTCATGCCATGACCGGGGTACCGACGGTTGTCTATGGGTTCATTGCCGTATTCTTACTGGTTCCCCTGCTCCGCGATTTCTTTCGTTCCGGAACCGGTTTCTCACTGCTTGCCGCGGCCCTGTTTCTAAGTATTCTGATCCTGCCGACCATTGTCCTGCTGATCAACAGCCAACTTCAACTGCTCGTCCCAAAGCTGCGTCTGACGACAGCGACACTCGGCATCAGTACATCTCAAGAACTGCTCCATATCAGCCTTCCGGCAGCATCCCATGGGCTTTTTGCCGCCGCAATTCTCGGCTTCGGGAGAGCGGTTGGCGATACCCTGATCGCCCTGATGGTAGCAGGAAACGCAACCCAGATTCCCGGCTCGTCCCTCGACTCAATCAGAACCCTGACCGCCCACATCGCCCTGGTCGTGTCAACCGATAGCCAGAGTACGACATATCAGTCGCTTTTTGCCGGCGGATTGATCCTTTTCTCACCACAGCGGCTGTTAATCTGACGCTCCACCGACTCAGGCGCCAATCAACTAAAAGGATCTCAGCATGAACCGAGGACTCGCTGTTCTGTTAAGCAGCTGGGCCTGTTTATCAGTCCTGAGCGTCACCCTGGTGATGGCCTTTCTCGGCTGGTTCCTGATAAGCCGCGGCCTGCCAACGCTGAATCAGCAACTGTTCTTTGCCGATGCCCCGGTCTGGCCGGCTGTCTTCGGGCAGATCAGGGTCTGGGACGCACTCTGGCCCGCCTGTGTCGGCACTCTGTCGCTGGTGATTCTGGCCGCACTGATCGCGGTTCCGCTCGGTGTCGCCAGCGGTGTTTATCTGACCTGCTTTGCCAAACCGGCATTTAAACGGATCATGTCTCTTTCCGTAGAGCTGCTGGCGGGAACACCATCGATCATCATGGGCTTGTTCGGGTTTGCCCTGATCCTATTTTTGCGCACGATTTTCTTTCCGCAGGCCAATACCAGCTTGCTGCTCGCAGCTGCCTGCCTGGCCCTGTTGATTCTTCCCTACCTGATCGTCACGACCGGGGCGGCCCTGGAAAGCCTGAGTCAGGAATATCGTCTGATTGGACCAAGTCTGGGCCTGAATCAGATCCAGACGGTCCTCTATATCCTGCTGCCGGCGGCCGGTCGTGGAATCATCGGGGGATTATCCTGGCACTCGGAAGGGCCGCGGAGGACACGGCTGTCATCATGTTAACAGGTGTCATCGCTAACGCCGGGTTGCCACAAGGGTTACTGGGAAAGTTTGAAGCTCTCCCTTTTCGCATCTTTTACCTGGCGGCCGAGTATCAATCCCCTGCCGAGCTGAACTCCGCTTTCGGTACAGCACTGGTCCTGCTCTGTCTGACCGGATTACTCTACAGTGGAGCCTTTGCCTTACACAAAACCCTTGAATGGCGCTGGAACAAACAATGACCTCTCTTCCTTTTGCAAGATCACCGACCTCAACGTCGCTTTTCACGGTAGAAAAGTTCTGCATAACCTGAATCTGTCTTTACCTGACAGCGGCATTACGGTGATCGTCGGACCGTCCGGTTCAGGCAAAACCACATTGCTGCGTGCACTTAACCGGCTCAATGAACATTTTCCGGGTTACTCCGGCAGTGGTCAGATTAATATGAGCTTTTCGGACACTTATCAAGATATCAACCACAGTCATATGGATCTTGCAGCCTTACGCCGTCTGGTCGGCATGGTCTTTCAATCGCCGAATGTTCTGCCGACCAGCATCGTACGTAACATCGATCTGCCACTGAAACTGGTCACGTCCATGGATAAGGGCGCGCGACAGGAGCGGATGGTCAGAGCGTTGCAGGAAGTCCACCTGTGGGATGAGGTCAGGGATCGGTTAAAGGACAGCGCTCAACACTTATCGGGCGGACAGCAGCAACGCCTCTGCCTGGCCCGTGTACTGGCACTCAGGCCCAAAATTCTGCTATTGGACGAGCCAACGGCATCACTCGATTTCAAGACAGCCCAGCGGATCGAAGATTTATTGCTCGAACTGAAACAACAGTATCCGATAATCGCTGTATCGCACAGCCTGCAACAGACAAGACGGATCGCTGATCGAATTGTTGTGATGAAAAACGGTCAGGTTGAACGCCAACTCGATAAGCCTCAATGTGACGATTTGGAACACTTGCAGCTGTTGCTGGTGCAGGTGTTCTGACCTTTACTTCCAATCAGACGATAAACATTAATTTAAGTATGACTTATTTGCATTGCCTCCATGCGTGAAAGTCGTTTGCAAAGAAAGTAGAAGCGCTTTATCCAGTAGTCAGACACAGACGACATTCGATAAAGCAGCAACTCATGGCGGGAGCCAATACAGCTGGCGCCACGTAAACGAAAGGAATCGACCATGAGAAAAACCAAACAGTCCAATGAGACCAATCACATTGTCTCTTTCCGGGTCAGCATCGAAGAAAAAAAGATGATCGACAGATGGGCTAAAAAAAATGGTATGAACACCTCTTCTGTGTTGAGAGCGATGTTTCATTACCTGCAGGGGTCAGCAGAGGAAGCATTCAGTCAATACAAAGAAAGTGAAACTATTGTGACATCCGGGTAAGCTGTTTTTTCTGCACGAATGACTTTTACTAATCGGTCGGTGCTGGAATGTTATTTGTGCATTCATGGAAGAGTCTTCTGACATTAACCTGCGGAATTGTGTCGGCCTTAATAAGGCATAACAGACGATCAGAAACAGCAGCGCTGAGAGTAATCACCATGACAGATCAAAGCAAAAGCTCATTCAACATAGAAATTCAATTTCTGGCCGGACTAAAAAAAGCAACCCGGACAATGAAATGGTCCAGGTCTGCGGCCATGAAACCATCTCTGATATTCTTAACCGCCTGGGGATTGAACGCGATCTGATCTGCGCGGTCATCTTTAATGGGACCTTTATAAATTTCGATGCCCGGCTTAACAGCGATGGCACTTTAAAGCTGTTACCCGCTGTTGGCGGGGGATAGGGATTATATAGTAAAAGAGCAGCAGCGCCCCTCCCGGACCCACTGCAGCTCTTTTTGTGAGCGGTTTCTGATTCACTCTTGGCAGTATGAACCAAAACCGGCTTGTGCATCTTTTTAAACTTACAAGCCAAGCTCATCCGCAACCCAACCGAGTCCCAGGCGCTCATAGGTGGGGCGCTCCGGGTTACCGGTTTCAGCGTTCCAGCCTGCTTGCTTGTAGTATTCAACAATCGCAGCCTGAAGCTGCTTACGGTTGATTTTGACACCGTCTGAAGGCCCTCCACCGACCAGCCCTTTGGTGATAAATTTTTCCGGCACCGTATCCAGTTTGTAGTCAGCTCCTTCGCGGGCATTGAAAGCACGCATCAGGTTGATGCGACGCTCCCCCATGGTCAATAGATCCTCAACATCAAAATCGGTCCAACCAGAGACGGCGCGGATCATGGCTACCGAGTGCTCCGGTCCGTAGACATGCCAGGCCGGGCCCCAGATGAACTGGCACCAGGACATGGTGTCGTCAAAAGAGTAGAAGTACTGAGTCTTACGGGCAAACTTGACCTTCTCCGGGTTGAGGCTCATGAACGGCTGTGGCTTGGTCAGTCCCAGCATGCTCAAGCGGTCAGCGTAAGGCTCGTATCCATCATCCTCATAGGACGGGTCATGCTCGTGGCTCTGGTGGTCCGAGCCGAAGGGGTTGGTCGCATAAATCAGGGCGCAGGTGACTTTGACATGCGGCATGTGCCCAGGAGTCTCCTGCTTCTTGGTGGTGGTCAGGTACTCATGTCCCACACCCCAGTAATCAGCGGCGCGCTCACTGCCCATGGCGAGGATGTCTCCGGCCCCTTCACGGCGGGCAATCTTGTAGCACATCTCGACCATCTCTTCGGCCCTGCCGAAGCGCAGGTCAAGACCATCCAGCTGCTCAGCAGTCAGGACACCGTTCTCGACACACTCCATGGCCCAGGCCAGGGTCCCACCCAGCGACAAGGTATCCATGCCGTAGCGGTTGGAGAGCTCGTTACACTTGACCACTGCGTTAAGATCGTCAACGCCGCAGTAGGAGCCGAAAGCGGCCAGGGTTTCGTATTCGGGACCACCGTACTGGGGATCGACCTCGTACTTACCATCACCCTTCTTGACCTCGACCACCCGCTTACAGCGCACGTTGCAACCGTAGCAGGTCTCACGTCCTTCGCGATCCTGGTTGCCAGTCTCGCGCCCCTTAGTGTAATCGTTCCACAAAGAACTGGCGTTTATCTTCCCGGCTCCCTCGAAGACGCCATTGGAGAAGTTGCGGGTTGGCAGAGCACCGGTATTCTGCTTGCCCATCAGTGAACTCGGGGTACCGAATCGAGCCAGGTCACCCAGGCGCGGCAACAGATCCCGACTCTGCTTAACAATATTTTTGACCCCTTCGCGGTCGTAGATATTAGGCCGATGGGTTCCCCGCACACAGATCGCCTTGAGGTTTTTAGAGCCCATAACAGCGCCCATGCCGGTGCGGGCATTGCCACGGGTCTTCATCGACATCAAAGCAGAAAAGAGGACCAGGTTCTCACCGGCCAGACCGGTCTGGATGACCTGAGCCTTGGGCTGGTTCATCTCTTCGAGAATAGTGTCCTCGACCTCGCCAGTATCCTTACCCCAGAGGTGAGCGGCATCGTGAAACTTAACCTGGTCATCGACAACCGACAGGTAAACAGGACGGCTGGCCTTACCCTTGACGATAATGGCGTCATACCCGGCAAATTTAAGCTCGGCCGGCATGTAGCCACCCGACTGACTGTCACCGGCTAAACCGGTCAGCGCGATTTGGCCGAAACGACCATGCGCGACGTGCCAGGTGCGGCCACACCGGTGGTCACACCGATGGAGAAGCAGAGCAGGTTTTCCGGTCCCAACGGGTCGACACCGGCATCCATCTCCTTGAGCATGTAATACATATTGAGGGCGCTGCCACCACCGTACATACGGTAGAAGGCATCATCCTGATGCTCAATTGTGATCTCCTCCGTGGTCAGATCAACCCGCAGAATTTTACCTGTATATCCAAAACTCATTATTTCCTCCTGTTGAGATTGTGATTTTTTTGAAAATTACATGGAGTCGACATTTGACACAAACGCATATACTGCAATGGCTCAATGCGAAAAAATCATGGTTCAAAAAAGAGAATCACAACCTCCCCCGAAAAAAACCGGGGGTTACACTCAACTCGCGTAGCCCCGGCAGGGTTAAGCAATAGGGATCAGTCCGATCAGACTGTAGTTTCAGGCTCAGGTAATGGTGTTGTTTCGTCCGAGTCCAAACTCTCTTCTTTCAGCGCCTTCCTCTTTTCAGCGACCTCAGTGATCATGGCATCCTCCTCAATCTCGGCCTTGAGCTTTCTGGAATTCTTGTAGAGGTAGCGGATGACACCAGCCAGCATGATGATCTGCAGGAACAGGATCGGGAAACCTGCAATAGTTTTAACAACCTTGATCCCTTCGAGACCGCCGTTAAGGACGAAGGTAATCGAAGTCAAACCCATCAGCAGGCCCCAGAAAATTTTGATCCGCAACGGAGCTTCGTCAACATTCTTGTTGTCCTTCATGCTCATCAGCGAAACGGTCGAGGTCATGGAATCCGCGAGAGTAATAAAAGAGAGACAGATGGTGACAATCATCAGGGGCCGGATAATATCGACAAACGGCATGTATTCAAACACCTTAAGCATCAGACTCTCGGTACCGTTTTCATTCATGTAGCCAAGAATATCGATGTTCTGAACCATCTGCAGATCAAGAGCGAAACCACCGAAGGCACCGAACCAGACCATGCCGAACAGAGCGGGCGCCATCAGGTTAACAACAACAAATTCACGCAGGGTGCGGCCGTAGCAGAGCTTGACCAGGAACAGACCAACGATGGGCCCGAAGGAGAGCCAGTCGACAAACCAGTACATATCCCACCACTGTGGCCACAGGTCACCGCCAGGAAGTGGGTCAGTGAAAGTCATGGCTTCGATGAAGTTGGTGGTAAAGGCACCCATCGACTGGGTGGTCAGGTTGAAAATAAAAGCAGTCGGCCCGCAAATGATGGTGAAAACAAGCAGGCCGATAAAAATGATGGCGTTCTTGTCGCTGAGCCACTTGATCCCGTGATTAAGTCCAGTGGCACTTGAAATGGTATAGGCGGCGATAATAAACAGAGCGATCGAAACCCAGACCATAGGGCCTGGTTCAATACCAAAGGTGAAATCGAGACCGCTGCCGATCTGCAGCAATCCGTAGCCAAGCGAACCTGCAACGCCACCAGTGATCGCAAACAGGGTAATTCCATCAACGATACCGACAACAGACTTGTTAAGCGGCTTGCCGCCGGTTAACAGAGACAGACTAGAGCTAACCGTATAAGACTTCCCCAGGTTGTAGTAGGCCAGACCAATGGCAACCGCGGCGATACAGTAAATGGAATAAGGAGTCAGGGTCCAGTGTAGAAATGACGTCTGCATGGCCCAGATCATCGCCTCCTTGCTCCCCGCTTCCAAACCCATGCCGCCAGCCGGGGCAAAGGTATGTTTGAGCGGCTCGACCGCACCCCAGAAAACGATACCGGTACCGATACCGGCGCAAAGAGAGATGGCCCACCAGTTCCAGGTGTTGAAGTTTGGGCGTGCTTTGGCGCCGCCGAAGCGAACCTTGCCCAGAGGGTGAAAGCAGAGACCGACCAAGAAGAGAACAAAAGCCAGACAACCCAGATCAACCAGCCAGCCGATATTAATCATCAGCCACTTGAACACCCCCAAAGGAGATCGACGAAGGACTTTGAGTCAGTGAAACCGATCGCTATCAGTATGGAAAAAATAATGACTGGAAACGCTGTCGGTCCCAGCCTGATCTTCTTAAACAAACTCTGGTCATTCATCTGTAATTTCTCCTTCATCGATTAAGATAGTGACTATCTACAATTACGTTTACCGGAAATGTTTCAGCTGGATGCTTCAAAGACAAAATTCTTATAACGTTTTTCTAGCGCTGCATAACTAAATACAGCTTAGCTTTTTCTAAGCCCCGAAAATGAAGCTAAACCATGTTTGCTGTGCAAGAACCTAGCGTTTTTTCGAAACAAAACACAAATGACTTTTTCGCATGGAGTCAATGTAAAAGATTCAGTTGCTAATTGTTCCGCCTTGCGACAGAAATGTAGCGCCCCGAAAAAACCAACAACGCATTTTTCTATTTTGATGGAGGAAGTCATGCAATATGTACGTCTGGGCGGATCCGGTCTGAATGTCTCGAGAATCTGTCTTGGAACCATGAATATGGGAAGCAAAGAATGGAAACCATGGATTTTTGACGAATCAGAGAGCGAACCGATCATCAAGCATGCGATCGACAAAGGGGTCAATTTTATCGACCTGGCTGATTTTTATTCGACCGGTGTTAACGAAGAAATCGTCTGCAACGTCATCAACCGTATGGGGCTGCGCAAGGAATTGATCCTGACCACCAAGTGCGGTTATCCGATCGGTGGGGGCCAGAACAATCAAGGCCATTCGCGCGCTCATGTCATGGATGCAGTCCATGGTTCGCTCAAGCGCATGAATACAGACTATATCGATATTTTTATGCTCCATTACTTCGATATCAACACCCCGATCGAAGAAACCTGGAGCACCCTGAATGATATGGTTCGTCAGGGTAAAGTCCGCTATCTGCCTGCTCGACCATGTATTCCTGGCAGTTCGCCAAATTCTGGCCGCTTGCGACAAGTACGGCTGGGAAAAACCGATCAATATGCAGCTTCAGCTCTCAGCCGCCTATCGTGAAGAAGAGCGCGAGATGATCCCCTTCTGTAAGGATCAGAATATCGGCATTTCCGTCTTCAGCCCCCTGGCCAGAGGTCTGCTAACCTGCTCTTTTGATTCGGTCCGCAACCAGACCGACTTCCACACCCACGCAATGTTCAGTGATGAAACGTCCAAAGCGATCGCCGCATCAGTTGACAAGGTCGCCCACTACCGTGGTGTCGATCCAGCCCAGGTCGCCCAGGCATGGGTTCTGCAACATCCGAACGTCGATGTCATGCTGGCCGGTGCCGATACCGCCGAACAGCTTGATACCGCCATTAACGGCCTTGAGATGGAGCCTTTTACCGAGGCCGAGCGACATGAGTTGGAACGCAACTATACCCCGCGCGACCATATCAATGACTACAATGCCGACTGCCGCATCCCACGGGAAGCGCGTCCGGCCATGGCTCCCTTTGATCAAGAATTGAAAGAAATTGCCTGATATGACTGTGGAAAACTATCGACTTGAGCATGATCTGATCGGCTCACTCAAGGTTCCGGCAGAGGCCTATATGGCGTCCAAACACAGCGAGCTGTTGAGCTTTACCCGCTCAATGGAGAAAAACCTCTCGCGGCCTACCCCGACCTGGTTGTCTCTCTCCTTCTGGTGAAGAAGGCCGCAGCCCGGACCAACGTCGATACAGGAGACCTGCCCCAGAATCTGGGGCAGGCCATCCTGGCTGCCATCGACTATCTGCTGGAAAACTATCCGCACGATCAGTTCCCTGTTCATGCCTTCCATGGTGGCGGTGGCATCTCCACCAACATGAACATCAACGAGGTGATCGCCAATCTGGCTAATCGGATCGGCTTTGACAAGCCACTGGGCAGCTATGATCCGATTCACCCCAACGATCATGTCAACCTCAACAATTCGACCAACGATGTAGTAGCAACCGCCTGCCACCTGGCTATTATCCGTAAATGGACGGGGCTGCGCGAAGCTCTGGAATTGATGTCAGGGCAACTTTGTCGCCAGGGAGAACAATGGAAAGAGGTTGAAAAGATATCCCGGACCTGTCTTCAGGATGCCGTTGAGATCAGCTATGAGAACTTTTTCAGTGGCTATGACAGTTTGGTTAGACGCAACGCCAGACGACTGAATTCAGCAGTTTCCGAACTCTATCGTGTCAACCTCGGCAGCAATATCATCGGCCGTCGCGGCGACTGTTCCGACGCTTTTTTCGATCAGGCGATCACCACCCTGAAAGAGATTTTCGGCAGTCACCTGATTGAACGCAGTGACAATCTTTTTGACAGCACCCAGAACCATGATGATATGACCCATATCGCCAGTCAACTCGAACTTCTGGCCCGGGGCATGATCAAAATTGCCAAAGATCTCCGGTTGATGTCTTCCGGTCCACAGACCGGTTTCGGCGAAATCAGTCTGCCAGCCGTTCAACCTGGCTCATCCGCCATGCCTGGCAAGGTCAACCCGACTATTCCAGAGTTTCTGGTCCAGTGCGCCATGCAGGCGATCGGTCGCTGTCATAGTGTTCAGATAACCCAGGATCATGGCGAGCTTGAACTCAATGTGTGGGAATCAATCGTCATCAACAATGTCCTTGATGCCATGTCCTGCCTCGAAAGCGGCATCCGGGTATTCACCACTCATTGTCTTGAAGGATTGCAGGTAAATCTTGAACGCAACGAGGCCAACGTCAACACCATTATCCCAACCGTCATCCGACTGAAGAGCTTAAAGGCTACTCCTATGCCTCCAAGGTCTTCAAGCAATCAGGTGGTGATATCAATATCATCCGTAAACATTTGCGTGATGCCGAATCTACTCGGAACTGACCGATCTAGCCTTTAATTAAATATATCGCACCCGCCAGCTGGAAATCAGCTTTCGGGTGCGGACCGCTATCACATAAGATACACAACGCATTGATTTTTCAACACTTTTACAGATTGCAGATATAGACAAGTCCCTACTATCAATGTATACATAAACCTCGTTCAACAACTCAAAAGGCGAAGTCAATATGAGAAACCTACCAAGTGCCAAGGTTATGCAAACCTTCGAGACTGCCGCCCGACTGGGCAGTTTTACTCTTGCGGCAAAAGAACTGTTTCTCACCCAGAGCGCAATCAGTCGCCAGATCAAGGGACTTGAAGATGCTCTGGAATTTGAAGTCTTCATCCGTGACAATAATCGCCTGGTCCTGACAGAACGAGGACGGATCTTTTATGAGGTGGTCAGCCAGGCACTGATCAAACTGTCAACGACTGTCAACCAACTGCGTAAGACCGAGGAACTGCGGCGTCTGCTACTGGTGACCCCGCCGACTTTTGCCACCCGCTGGCTGGTTCCCCGCTTATCCTCTTTTCAAAAAATCTGCAGTGCACCGATAACTCTGACCAATCACACCAATCTCAGTTACAGCCCAATGGGTGACTACGACTGCCAAGTTGCTTTTGGTGGTGACGAGATGGTGTCAATGGGGGGAGGCTTGCTGTTCCCAGAAGCGATTGTACCGGCCTGCACCCCGGCCCTGAAGCAGCGTATCCTCGATAGTGGCAGCCTTAACGGTATCCCGCTGCTCCACACTCTGAACGAGAACAATTGCCGCCTCCCTTACTGGGAAATATGGATGGATCGGTGTGAAAACCCGCCGCTTTCACCTTCGACCGTCGACATCGCAACTGGCTTCGAATTCTGTACCCAGAACCAGACCATCAACGCCGCCGAGACCGGACAGGGGATCGCCATGGTCGATATCAACACCGCATCGCACATCCTTAAATCGGGACTTTTGGTCCCCTTTGGATCGCCGGTAAATACCATCTATGGCTATTGGATCTTCCCTTCAACCAGCAGACTGGCTGATGACGAAGCATCACGGGCTCTGTACGACTGGATCAGGGAAGAAGCACGTCTAAGCCTGCAGGAATCGGAAAAGCTGGTCAACCAGGAGTAAGGCCCTTGGGGGAAAGAAAAGAAAGCAAATAACAAAAAAGGATTCAGTCTGACATAAGGACGATGCTGACCGGAACAGCCTTGCAGCTGTAGCAGGTCAGCATCGCTTGTTTTAGCTGGCAACAAATCAGGAGAATGATGAATCCGGTTATCTACTTGCAATCACAGGCCTTGTTCCCGGCAACAATCTCCTGCCAGTCACCGATGACTTCATGGGTCCAGCAATCATCAGCACCTGCCGCCTCGCGCATCACCAGAACCAGGATGTAGGACAACTCCTGGGGTGTTGCTCCAGCATCCAAGGCCCCCTTAAAATGCTTGAGTACGCACGGTTTCGATCTGGATTTAATCGATAGAGCAAAACATATGAACTGGTAGGTTTTTCATCAATTGTACGCTTGCTGCTGTACAATTCATCCATTTGATCAAGCATTTCGGTAAATTCGGGAAAAAATTCTGCAATAAGTCTCATGGTGTCACTCCTCGCTACGTTCGCTACTTAAAAAAGTACCCCTCATTGGTTATCCGCCTCGAATAAAAATAGTTCCTGACAGCCATCGAAACAAACGATTTAACTGCAGTGATTCGATGCAATATTCTCATTTGTTCAGCACTTTACCGTCGAATCAACTATAATTACCCTGCCCATTTTACGGAGATTAGATTTGCTAGCCACTGCTCCATGATTATTTAGCATTGAACCATGCAGAAATCTCATTTGCGTTTTTGATCGTCAGCAGACAAAGATAACAACAAAGGTCACACTTAATCATCAGTGACGTTTCCTGATTGCAGATCATGGATCAGACAATCAACCTTCTCCGTTGCCGAAAATTTAAGGAGTGTCATATTATGAAAGCATCAGCACAGATCCCTTTGAACAGGGCAGAAACTTGGCTCGAAAAGCCGAAGCAGCAATACATCAACGGCTTATGGTTGTCTGGAAACGCAGCAGAGTGGGGCGTGATCAACCCAGCGAATGGCGCAGAATTGTGCCGTTTCGTCATGGCCGGCAGCGAACAGGTCGAACAGGCGGCTCAAGCCGCCAACCATTGCTATGAAACAAAGGGTTGGAGCAGGGTCAGTCGAGCGGACAAAGCAAAAAAACTGCGCCAGATCGCCAGCTTGATCCGCGAGCATGCGGAAGAGCTGGCTGTTCTCGAAACTCTTGCCAACGGTAAGCTGTATGCAGAATCGAGCAGCGACGATATTCCGACCTGTGCTGACATTTTCGACTACTATGCAGGCTGGACCGATAAATTCTACGGAGAGACAGCACCGGTGGATGAAGGTTATCTCAGCTATACCCTCAAGGAACCGGTCGGCGTTTGCGGCCTGATTGCACCCTGGAATTTTCCGCTTTACCAGGCCAGCCTTAAAATCGCCCCGGCTCTGGCCATGGGCAATCCGGTCGTTATTAAACCTTCAGAGTATACCCCCTTGACCGCAATCTATCTGGTTGAATTGATCGATCGCTACCTCGATTTTCCCGCCGGTGCGATCAATCTGTTATTGACGGACGGCGCCATGGCCAATCAAATGACCATGAGCAACAGAATCCACAAGATATCCTTCACCGGCAGCACCGGTGTCGGGCGCAAGATCGTTGAAAATTCAGGCTTGTCAAATCTCAAATCAGCGACATTGGAACTGGGTGGAAAATCTCCCTGTATCTTCTTCGACGATACTCCCGACCTGCAAGCAGCCGTCGACAGGGCCTTTACTGTCATGTTTCACACAAAGGTGAAAAATGTTCCGAACCAACCCGCTTTATCATCCACGATAAGATCTACGACCAAGTCGTTAGTGGTCTGATCGCCAAGGCAGAAGCTGTCAAATGTGGCGATCCTTTTGCACCAGATTCAACTCAGGGTGCTCAATGCAACAGGGCTCAATATAGAAAGGTTCTGGATTACATTGAAGTGGGAAAACAGAAGCCGAGCTGGTTGCTGGCGGTTATGCCGACTTAGAAGGCAACAATGCTGATGGTTATTTCATCCGTCCGACCATCTTCTCAGACGTCAACAATAAAAGCCGCATTGCTCAGGAAGAGATCTTCGGGCCAGTCCTCTGCTGTACCCGTTTAAAACGGTTGAAGAAGCCGTAAAGCTTGCCAACGACAGCGCCTTTGGCCTGGCGGCAGGAATCTACACTTCAGACATATCCAGAGCACATCGTGTCGCTGAACAGATCGACGCTGGCATGGTTTTTATCAATCGCTACGGCTGTTACGGGCTAAGCAGCCCTTTTGGAGGGTTCAAACAGAGTGGCTGGGGTAAAGAGATGGCGATTCATTCGCTCAACTCATACACCAAAACTAAAACGATCTGGATCGCGTACGGAAATGAGTAGCCCTCTCACTGGGGTAAAAAACCGTGACAGCAAGGCAGATCTTTGTTCAACCTGCCTCCACACAGCTTGAGGCCATTGGCTTCAGAGCTGTCGGAATCTGCCCCTCACAGGGGATTCTCACCTGACACAATCCGCAAGGGGTCGCACCGGTCCCGAATTCTTCCTGTACATAGGGGGCGGTCACTGTGCGAATATAGCGGGAGCAGGCTTGCTTGTCATGGCCTGCAGCCGTTGTAATGGCCCCAACCGGACAACGTTTGACACAGGCTCCGCAGCTGCCTTTGGCGTACCAGAGGCACCAGGCCTGATAATCATCGCCGTACGGGCGCGGTGTCACCGGCAGTTTGACCTTCGCCACCACAGAGCCGAAGCGCACAGCTTTCCCCCAGCGGGTGATCAGGCCATCCGACAAACCGAAAGTGCCGAGTCCGGCAACAAAGGCGGTATGGCGTTCAGACCAGTTGGATGCAATGCCGAGCTTGTCTGACTGTCGATAGTCATAATCGGGCAGGCGTTCCGGGGCCACCGCAGGATGCCCCGATTCAGTCAAAAACCTCGCCAGATGCTGACGGAGCTCGCAGTTGAACGCTTCGCCATGATAGCGCGAGCGCGCCCACCGTTCAGACGGGAGAGTCCTCTCCCGGCGCTGATCGGCACGGGTCGCTTCAGTTTGCGGAAGAACGTAACTGATCACACACAGCTGATCCGGCCTGACGACAGCCTCTGGAAATGCAAGCTTAAAGACTTCTGCAGGAGTCCAGTAAAAAGAGCCGATCATCTCTTTTATCCTGGCAAAGAGAGGATCATGACCAGCCGCAATAGCTATCCGGGGCTTTCCCCAGGCCTTTTCATCATGTTCCATATGCAGATTGTTTGATGCAGCCGACAGCCAATAAGCGGAAAGACTCTCCTCAACCTCGCTTAACGACATGGTCCCATCTGTTCCACAATCATTTTGACTCACAATGCTTACCTCCCGGCTCCATCAGATCAATAAAACAATTCGCTCACGCCATGAACCCATTCATCTATCATCGAGATATTCAGATGGAGTGGTTGCACTCTGCCTTAATAACCGTCATCCAGCGTTTCAGGAAAAAATCATTGCGGCCGGCTCTGCCGATGGAATGGCACCGGTCAGCGGCCGGGCCGGCGCTACTTTCGCACTTGCACAAATTTAATACCCTCACCGCTTGAGGGTCCCTTCGAGCGTCCTGTTCTGACCTCATCCTTTCCCGGGACTGTATATATCTACGAATTTTTTCTCCTGTTCGGGACTGCCAATCAACATCAGATAACAATCGGCCGGGAGTCGGGTCTCCGGAGCTGGCGCCAGTTGCAACTCGGTTTCGGGGCGCTCGATGGCAATAATTGAGCATCCTGTTTTGGGACGTAACCGTGTCTCCTCAATTGTTTTGTCGACCAGAGCCGGAGGCACTGCCCGGCGGAAGATGGTAACCCCTTCGGTCAAAAAAAATGGATTCCTTCGATTCAAGGATATTCATCAGAATACTGGCTCCGACCGAGGCATTGGAAACAACAAAGTCCGCACCGGCGGCATAGAGCTGGGCGACATTCTCTTCAGTGTTGGCGCGCGCGACAATCCTCATATGCGGGTTGCTGTTACGACTGCTCAACGTCAGAAAGATGTTGATACTGTCATCGTTGGTGGTAATAATCAGACCTTTGGCCTGTTCAATACCGGATTGTTGGAGGAGATAACGGTTGGTTGCATCACCGATCACCGCAATGTGATTTTCACAATGGATATTTTCTTCCCGGTCGATCAGAATATAGGGACCGGTTTTCGGTCGAGAAAACTCGCTGCCGCACAACCGATCCGGCCATGTCCGAGGATGTAGACCAGCTCATCATCATCCTGCTCTCCGATCACGGTTTCCATGTTCCTCAACTGGTCACGGGTCCCGGCGAGGACGATCAGTGAGGCAGGGCCGAGCCTGGTATCTTTCTGGGGAATGGTAAATGTCCCCCTCTCCCAAACACCGATGACCGTCATGCCGGTCTGTTGTCTAATCTGGGCCTGTTCCAAGGTCATATCAACAAAGGGGGTCCCATAGACCGGGATTTCAGCGATCTGCAATTCATCGAAAGAATCGATGACATGGGCCATGGCCCCACAGGTTGTCGAACGGATCCCAAGGTAGCGTCCGATAATACGGTGCAATGGAATTGCTTTGTCCGCTCCGGCCAGGCGAGTCAGGTCAACATGGTCAGGATCTTCAACCACAGCGGCTATCGGCGTCTTGCACAGAGAGCGGATGGTCAGGCAAAGGTTGATGTTTTCGGTATCGCTGAGATTGGCAAAAATGTAGCGGGCAGAATCGACCCGCACTCTTTCAAGCATTTTTTCATCCGTTGGAGATCCACAGACAACCCGGATATTTTCGTCTTCTTCCAGCTGTAAAGACTCTTCATAATCATCCGTGATCACGACAAAGGATCTTTCGACTCTCCAGATTGCGCAAGAGAACCCGCGCAGTCGGATTGACTCCGAACACCAGCACATGGCCTTTGGTTTCCGGAGGAAGGGAGAAGCTGGGGCGATAGCGTAAACGCTGCTCAATCCACGGAGCGAGAAACAGACTGATCAGGCCGAAAGGCAGAATAATAAGCAGAAAAACAACACCGGAAACGGTGACAAGGGCGGCGAAGGCATAACCGAGATCGGTATGAAAAGTGATGTCACCAAAGCCCAGAGTGGTCATGACCGTAATGGCCCAATAGACTCCGGCAATAAAGGAAAACTCACGCCCTTCCAGATGAAACATCAGGTAGCGGAAAACCGAGGCATAGACCAGGATCATCAACAGCAGAAAAACACTGTAATACAACAACAATTTCAGGTTCTGTCTGGCACGACCACGCAAGAAGTAGGCAAGTTCAGCAGATATCGTCTTCATCGGTCCTCAGGAATTATAAGTTTTTCCGACCAGCATATAAAAATACACTTTCAGAACCAATAAAAAAGGTTCCCGAGCAACGCATGAAGGTAAAAATACAGCCACCCCGAAAGGCTTAAAGATTATATACGACGCAGTGAGGCAGAGCCATAGCCAATATAATCCTGTCTATTTCAATTTTTACCGACCACTACTGTCAACTGTTCAATATTACTGATAACGACCGTTGGTGAAACACCCCAGGGATCGAACAGTGCCGTATCACTGCGCTTGACCCAGGCCGACTTCATACCGGCTGAAACAGCTCCGATCACATCGAAAGGATTGCTCGAAATCAGCCAGGCATCGCTGCCGCCGACACCAGCCTTGCGCAGAAAATGAGCGTAGACTCCGGGACTCGGCTTAAAAGTCTTCAGCTCATCGACACTGATCAGATCCGTGAAGAAGTTACGGATCCCCGCCTGTTGCAGCAGCATCTCCTGAGCTTCAACGGTCCCGTTGGAAAAGCGTAAAGGTCGGCACCGCTCTCCTTCAAAGCCTCAAGCCCTGGTTTGACATCGGTAAAAACCGGCAGGCTCCTGTAGACATCAAGCAACTCGGTCTTTTGAGCTTCGGTCAACTCTGACTGGTAATAGGCATCGGTGAAGTCCAGCGCCTGGCGGGTGCAGACAGAGAAGGGTTCATAGTTCTGCATCAAACCTTTACGAAAAGAATATTCCAGCTGCTTGTCGCGCCACTTCTCGGCGAAAGCGGATGCCCGATCGCCGACCATGTAGCGCAGGGCCAGGACCACACCGTTGGTATCGATCATGGTTCCATACACATCAAAAGCCAGAACTGTCGCCATCGTTTTCTCCTCTTCTCTGTACGATCAGGACAGATAAGTGTTGGAATCGACCGGTGCTTCATCACGTTGGACACCGGTGTAATCCCGAACAACCTCGGCCACGCGAATGCGATAAGATTGAAACAGGGCATCCTTTCCCTTTTGTTGGGCCAGACGATGTTCAAGCAGATTGCGCCAGGTCGTGATCGATTCTTCATCACGCCAGAAAGACAAGCTCAATAACTTATTATCATCAACCAGACTCTGGAAACGTTCAATCGAAATAAATCCGTCACAGTTTCCAGAAAAGAACGCAGCCCGTCAGCAAGCTGCAGATATTCTTCCTGCCCTTGTTGCGAGGGGATCACTTCAAAGATAACGGCATACATTTTTTCTCTTTCTCCTCTAGAGGGAGTTAAGCCAGAGTTCCAGTCGATCGATCTGATCAAGCAGAGCCCGAGTGTCATTCAGACTGTTGGCCGACAGTAGTGCACCCTGCAGAGTAACAATAAATTTGAGCCCGAACACTTTTGCGTGGCATGACCTCCCCTACAACAGCTAGTTGCCTGACTAACTATAGTTTTTTTCCTCCGTGATGGCAACCGTTGGGACAATCCACCTCTAGAGCACCGCCATTTCATGACGTTAAAGTTCATCATACAATTAACTTGCGGTGAAATTCAGTGACCGTTAACATCATGATCGCTCATCGACAGATCCATTTCCCCCTTCAAAGGAGACTGATTGTGAACAAAATTGATATTCTGCAAGTTGCCCCTTACCCCGATTGGGATGTAGACGCATTAGAACGGCACTTCACCTTACACCGCTATTTTGAAGCAGAAAACAAGCAAACCTTTTTAGCGAATTGTGCTGCATCGGTGCGAGGAATTGCAACCCGTGGAGATACAGGGGCAAGCCGCGACATGATCGAAGCGCTGCCGAATCTTGAAATCATTTCAGTTTATGGCGTTGGAGTTGATGCGATCGATATCGATCTCGTCCGCACGCGGGGATTCGCGTCACCAACACACCAGATGTCCTGACCAAAGATGTTGCCGATCTGGGCATGGCTATGATGTTGGCTGCCGCACGCGGTCTTGTTGCAGCTGAAAACTGGGCTCGATCCGGAGCCTGGGCAGAACACGGAATGTTCCCTCTCCAGACCCGGGTCAGCAATAAGCGGGTTGGAATTCTCGGCCTTGGCCGTATCGGCTACGAAATCGCCAAACGCTGCGCCGCGTTTGATATGGATATTGCCTATACCGACCTGGTCCCGCGCGACCTTGCCTCGAGCTGGACCTTTATCGACAACGCCAGAGAGCTGGCTGAGCGTTCCGACTTTCTTTTTGTTGCAGCGCCAGGAGGTCCGGAAACCCGGCACCTGGTTGACCGTTCGGTGATTGAAGCGGTGGGAGCCAAGGGCATGCTGATCAATATTTCCCGGGCCTCAAACATTGACGAAGAAGCCCTGCTCGCTGCGTTGGAAACAGGCAAACTGGGCTTTGCCGCCCTGGATGTTTTGCAGGGGAACCGAACCTGAACCCGCGTTTTCTCAAACTGAATAACGTCCTGCTTCAACCTCACCATGCCAGCGGCACAGTAGAAACACGAAAAGAAATGGGCCGACTGGTCCGTGAGAATCTAGTCGCTCATTTCAGTGGCGAGGCGCTGTTGACTCCGGTGGTCTGATTGCAGGGCTTTCCCGCATCTCTTTGAGAAACACCGACGGCAAACGAGGAAAGACTTGCGGCACAGATATATGGCTGTAATGACTTTCGCAAAGAGCTTTGTTTTCCTGCTTGCAGCTACGGTGTCCTGGCCTGACGCAATTTAATCTCCTTGATAAGAGAACCTGATCCCTCCTATAGTGAATACGAACTTTAAGTTCGCATTGCAGCAGAAAAGGGGTCAACATGAAACGTATTCTTGTTCACGCTGTCAGTGAAGAGGCCGTCAAACCAATCAGCACAACCCTCATGGACGGCTACGCGCTGGAATTCTGTAATAACAGTCAGGAAGCCCAGTCTCTCTATTCCTCCGGCCTTTTTGAATTTGCTATTTTCGAACTCGGTTTGCTTTTAAACGATGGCGTTGCTTCTGTTATAAAACCGGCTTTGTTGCAAGTCAGTTAACTCCCTTGGTCATAGTTTGCAGTCCCGAAGAGTCAGAATCGGTATTTCAGGGCATCGCCGAACATGCTTCGGCCTGCCTGGTTTATCCTATCATGCCATCGGAAATAACCCTGACTTTCGACAGATTGAAAAGCAATGCCAGGATTGATGCTGAGCTGCAATCACTGCGTGAGAAGATCGCGGTTCCGGTTGAAGAAGTCCTGGGGCGCTCCCGAAATGCATTAATGCAGGCGGTGTTAAAGCAGGTAAAAACAGCCGCTCTCACCAATGCAACCATCCTGATTAATGGTGAAACCGGTGTTGGAAAAAGCATGCTTGCAAAATTCATCCATGAGAAAAGCCGAAGGAATAAAGGCCCATTCATTTCCGTAAACTGCGGTGCGATTCCCGACTCACTTGTAGAAAGTGAATTGTTCGGACATGAAAAGGGAGCATTTACCGGTGCGATCAGAAGAAAAATGGGACAATTCGAAATTGCCGATGGCGGCACTATATTCCTGGATGAGATTTCGGCTCTATCCTTTCATGTACAGGTCAAACTCCTTCATGTCCTGCAGGACAAGCAGATGGTCAGAGTCGGTGGAGAAAAACCGGAGGCTATTGATGTCCGTGTTATTGCAGCGAGCAATGACAACCTTGAGGACATGTGCACACAGAATCAATTTCGCAGAGATCTTTATTACCGTCTGAACGTATTTCCTGTGAGCGTTCCCCCTTTACGTCGAAGAAAGGAAGATATCCCCGCCCTTGCTTACCACTTTATTCATCAGTTCAACATTGCTCATAATAAAAGCATAGAAGGCATTACAAAAGAGGTATTGGACCTTCTTGTTAATTATGATTGGCCCGGAAACATCAGAGAATTACAAAACGTGCTGGAAAGAGCTCATATCCTTGAAGAGGGAGCCTTTATCGCTTCCTCGAGCTTATCTGCAGAATTGGTGTCGTCCGGCGGAGTGATGTCTGGTGATATGATCAACACGATGCTGCCGATCACTGAAGCCCGGAAAATGGTCGTCAATATTTTTGAGCGTCGCTATTTGTCACAAATCCTCACAGAGAATCGGGGGAGTATCCAACGAAGTGCACTTCAAGCCGGGATCAGTACACGCCAATTGCAGAAACTGATGATTAAGCATCACATAAAGAAGGAAGCATTCCGATAAACATGAACCAATAGTTCGTTTTCAGATTTTGTTTTTGCGTATAAGCAGCAGAACTCTACCAATTGAGTATTGGTACGTAATTTGAATCAGTTCTGATTAAATTCCGACTAATTCGTTCAGAAACGGCCATCTACATGACTTTCAAGTCATGGTTCGCACAAACTGCAAGGTGGGTTTACCAGCGCCGTGAAAGAGTTTTGATCTATGACGAACTTCTCAAGGATAGAGCGTTCTTTTGTCTCAACTCCAGACGGTTGTTGCTCCCAGGCTCAAGGTGGGATTGTTGCAACGGCTTTTCCAGATGCAACTAATGCTGGTGCTGAGATATTGAAGCAGGGGGGAAATGCGGTCGATGCCGCAATCGCTTCGGCTCTGGCTTTATGTGTCTGCGAACCGCAGGCGTGCGGAATAGGAGGTCAGTCGTCGGTTCTTCTACATATCAACGGTTGCTCCTTTGCGCTGGAAGGATCCGGCAAAATTCCTGCCCTGTTGGATCGGACGGAGATGACACTCGATGATGTTGTGTCCGGCTATAGAGCGACAACGGTTCCGACAACGCTGGCGGTTCTCTCCTATGCCCACAATAAATTCGGTCAACTTTCCTGGTCCGAGGTTATTGCTCCGGCCATCCAGATTGCCTCCAATGGCTACCGGATCTCCAAATTACAGAACTATTTGCTGAAACGTGAACGACATTTCTTCTCTCTGGCGGAGAGCGGTTCGGGTATACGTTACTTTTTCAAAAACAGACAATCTGCTTATCCCCAGGGAGAGCTGTTTGTCCAACCGGAACTCGCCGCTGTCCTTAAAGTTATCTCCGACAAAGGTGTAGAGGCATTTTACCGTGGAGATATCGCTGGAATCATCGACGAGGACATGGAGAAGAACGGTGGTTTTTACGCAAGGAAGATCTGGCTGACATTCCCTGGCCAAGTGAAGAACCGGTCATCCGGACACGATTTCTCGATCAGGTGATCATGACGATGCCCCTCCGACCCAGGGCAGAGTCCTGCTTTTAATTCTGCAGCTCCTGGAAAAACTGATTCAACAAGGGATAACACCAGACAGTCGGGACTGGCCCCTTTATTTGATAGATACTCTGTTGCTCGGCTATGAAGAGAGGATGAATTCCCCCTTTGCCTGAAAAACTATAATGCTGATGAAGACCCCATTCTCGTCGATCGGCATTTCATCCAGAACAGAGTCGATAAATCCTGCGCCGCGAAGTTCAGTCGATGCCGATGCCCCAGTTGCATGGAGGTGAAACAACCCATCTATCTGTTATGGATGCGCATGGAGACTCCGTCTGCATCACTCAATCTGTCAACATGGTTTATGGTGCGAAAGTGGCGGCTGAGAGCCTTGGATTTATTTACAACAACTACCTCATCGATTGCTGGTCATTTAACGACCAGCACCCTTACGGTCTCAAGGCAGGAGGTCACGCTCCTTCATCTCTTGCGCCCTTTATGATCATGAAAGAAGGAAAACCATGGCTTTCGGCCGGCAGCCCCGGTTCCCAGCGGATCGTTTCGACTTTGGCACAATTCGTCACCCATGTTCTTTATTCAGATATGTCGATTTCCAAGGGGATGATGATGCCGCGCCTGCACTGCCAGGAGCAGGGCAAGGTTCAAATTGAAGAAGGTGGTTTTCCGCCGGCAGTTGTCGAACTGCTCAGAGAAGCTGGATTTGTGGTCGAGGAAAAACCCTCTTTTTACTTTGGTGCAGTACATGCTGTGCTTGCTAAACAATTTTCTTATGGATTTCAGGGCGTTGCAGAAATGCGCCGCGACGGAACCGTCAAAGGGCCGATCATGGCCTGATCAATCGGGCCAGCGGAATAAAACCATCGGGAGAACACTTTGAAAAACACCATGGTTGTTTAATCTATGGGAAAGCTTCCGTTCCTGATAACAGTGCCACATGGCGGAACCCTGGTGCCGGATGAAGTGAGTGCCGTTGTTCGTATCACTGACAAGGATTTATTCGATGATTCGGATAGCTTTACAAACATTATTTACGAAGTCTCGAATGATGTTGAAGCAGAGATCGTATTCAATATCGCCCGTGCCTTTATAGATGTAAACCGAGCTGAGGATGAACTGCCACCGGATTGGACCGACGGAGTTATTAAAAGTGCCACCTGCTACAAGCGGCCAATTTATAAATCAGGCTGCCAACCGGGGCCCGCACTGGTGGAACGTTTGCTGGATAAATATTACCGGCCTTTCCACGCATCTGTTTCAGCGGCGCAGGCAAACCCGAGCATAAAAATTGCGCTGGACTGCCACTCAATGGCGGATGTTGCCCCGATAGTCGCCCCCGACAGCGGCAAACGGCCCCTGTTCAATTTAGGTGACAGCAATGGTTACGCCTGTGACCCGCGCATTACGGAGTTGCTAAAGGAAAGCATTATGGATGGTTTTGCTTTGAACGAGCAAGACATCTCCATAAATCGGCCTTTTAAAGGAGGCTATATCACAAGAAAATATGGGAACAAAACTAAACCATGGATTCAGATAGAAATGAACAGAAGCCTCTATTTATCCGAGCCCTGGTTTAACAGCAATACGTTAACGGTTGAAACAGAAAGGCTTCAGGATCTAAACAGATGCTTTCTCAATACTTTGAGAAACTTTCACGAAAGGGCTGCCGCAAAACTGTAATTGAATACCGATAACATGCAAGATAAACCACAACAAGAAGAGGAGGTAGAACATGCAAAAGAACCGCTTCACAATTATGTTGGTTTTCCTGTCAATAGTCCTGTTCACAGTGACGTCCGCCTTGGCTCAGGCAGAAGTCCCCAAAGGAAACGGAACCCTGTCAGTCGTCATTGATGCTGATCCGCCAACCATCGATCCACATTCTTCCAGCTCCACTCTTGTTTTTGTTGTTGGTTACCACGTTTTCGAAGGTTTGTATGCCCTGGACGGATCATTCAAGCCAATCCCCATGCTCGCAGAGACACTGCCTGAAATCAGTCGTGATAAATTAACCTATACCATCAGTTTGCGGCAGGGGTTGAGTTTTCATAACGGTGATCCGGTCACAGTTGAGGATGTCGTTGCTTCAATTAAACGTTGGGGCGCCCGGAGCAAGTACGGCAAGGGGATTTTCAAGCATCTGGAAAGCATTGCTGCCGTGGATCAGAAAACGATTGTCATCAAGATGAAGAGACCGACCGGAACAGTCGTTACCGCTTTGGCTATGCCGAATGGTGGAGCCTTTATCTACCCGAAGGATCTGTGTGAGAAGTATGCCGATAAACCACTGGAAGAGTATGTTGGGACCGGACCGTTCAAGTTCGTTGAATGCGCCCGAACCAGCACATTAAAATGATCCGATTTGATGGATATCAACCGGTTAAAGCGGCAGCAAACGGTTTTGGCGGCCATAAGGTCGCAGGAGTCAAGGAACTGCTTTTTGTTCCCATCACCGACGAATCGGTGCGTCTGAACGGTGTTGAAGGTGGTGAATATGACTTTGCCGACTTTGTCCCGGTCGATGAGTATGACCGCCTCAAGGAAAGTCCCGGAATCCAGACTCTCGCTTCCAGTCCACGAGCCTGGTTCGCCTTCAATTTCAATAAGCGCGCTGGCGTCATGAGCAACATCAAAATGCGCCAGGCTTTTCAAGCCGCTCTCGATATGGGCCAGATCATGGCCGCTGGCTACGGCAACAAGGCCTTCTGGCGTCTTGACCCAAGCCTGATGCTGCGTGAACAGGTCTGGGCTTCTGATAAGGGTAAAGAACTCTACAATCAGGCAAATGTTGAAAAAGCCAAACAACTGGCGAAGGAAGCTGGTTACAAGGGCGAACAGATCGTCTGGATGTCTGGGACCCTGGAGTACAACCTGTCTTTGGTGGCAAAGACTCAACTGGAAAAAGCCGGTTTCAATATTGACCTGCAGTCGATGGAATGGGCAACGCTCTCATCCCGGCGCAAAAACCCTGAAATGTGGGATATTTTCAGCACAGGTATGACTTTGAAGCCTGATCCGACCATGTTCACCGCATATAACTCCAAATATGCCGGTTGGTGGGAAAGCCCAGAGCTGAATGATTATCTGGCCCGGATGCAGGTTGAGGTTGATTTCGACCAGCGCTATGCCCTGGCTGAAAAGATTCAAGAGCTCTTTTACAAAGAGGTTCCGACCATCAAGGTCGGTGACTATGCCAACCTGCGAATTGCCGGAAGTAACGTCAAAGGCTTTAAAATCTGAATGAAATTTTCTTCTGGAATGTCTGGAAGGATTAATGCGCTGCATTCAACAGGGCTCAGGCTCACTGATTACCCGGTGGCCCGAGTCCTGACGTTAAATTGCCACTAACCATAAGGGAAAAGACTCTTGTTGAAATATCTGTTCAGAAGATTGCTGATGCTGGTTCCGGTACTGTTCTGTGTCGGGACAATCGTCTTTTTTGTCATGCATCTGATGCCGGGGGACCCCGCCTCAATGATGCTGGGACCTGAAGCAACAGATGAAGAGATCCGCGCCCTGACGGAAAAGATGGGATTGAATCGTCCCGTGCTTGTCCAGTTTTTCGAATGGTTCAGTCATGTTATTCGGGGCGACCTCGGCAGCTCGCTGTTTTTCAGGGGAAGTCGGTCAGCAGTGTTGTTTTGAGCATTTTCAGGCGACCCTGATCCTGACCTCCTTCGGTCTTCTGCTCTCGATCATTTTGGAGTGACCGCAGGTATCTTTGCCGCGACATTCCATAACCGTCTGCCTGACCGGACGGTTATGCTGTGTACCTCTTTTGGAGTTGCGATACCGAATTTCTGGCTCGGGCTGATGCTGGCTTTGGTTTTTGCTATTCTGTTTCCGATTCTGCCCCCGGCAGGCTACAGACCATTGTCATCAGGGTTCTGGACGAGCATGAGTTACCTGATCTTACCGGCTGTCGCTCTGGCTTTCGGCCAGGCTTCTCTGTTGGCCAGAATGACCCGCGCCAATATGCTTGAAGTATTGCAAAATGACTACATACGCACTGCGCGATCAAAAGGGGTGGCGGAATGGCTGGTTATTTTTAAGCATGCCTTAAGAAACAGCATGATTCCTACGGTAACGGTTATAGGGCTCTCTTTTGCTAATTTGATGGGAGGGGCGGTTGTGACAGAGCAGATCTTCAACATTCCAGGGATAGGACGGTTGTTGATCAAATCGGTTTTTACCCGCGATTACCCGGTTATTGAAGGTATCGTTCTGTATATTGCGCTGGCATGGGTCGTGATCAATTTAATTGTTGATCTCACCTATTCGATTCTTGATCCCAGAATCAAATACTGATTGAAACAGAGTCATATCAATAAACCCACAGGCATTAGATATGGATACATACGCGATAAAATATCAGCTCATTGAGATCGGGCAACAGTTCCGGGAGTTTTCACGAAATAAAACAGCGATGTTCGGTTTGCTGCTGCTACTGACGTTTCTGCTGATGGCATTTTGCGCCCCGCTTCTGGTTTCGCATCCGCCCGGAGACATGAACCCGGCGATTCGATTAAGCCCGCCCGATTCAGAATACCTGTTCGGTACCGACCGATTTGGCAGGGATATCTTCTCCAGAATTATCTATGGCGCCCGCGTCTCGCTGGGGGTGGGTTTAAGTGTTGTTATGATAACAACAGTGTGTGGTTTTTCCTGGGACTGCTGGCCGGTTATTTTCGTGCTGTCGATGAAGTTCTGATGAGGGTTCTCGACGCCATGATGGCTTTCCCCGGAATCGTTCTAATGATCGCTATCATGGCGGCACTTGGATCGAATCTGGGGAACGTCATTCTCGCACTTTCTATTGTCTATACCCCACGAATGGCACGGGTAGCCAGAAGCGCGGTTATTGTTCAGAAAGAGTTGAGTTATGTCGAGGCGGCCCGTTCGTCAGGAGCCGGGCACATGCGTATTCTTATCCTGCACATCCCCCGCAACTGCGTCGCACCGGTCATCATTCAGGCCACGATGATCTTTGCCTATTCCGTTCTGGCCGAATCGTCACTCAGCTTTCTTGGTGTCGGCGTTCCTCCTGAAATTCCTACCTGGGCAACATACTGAGTGACGGCAAGGTCTTTTTGCGCAGAGCCCCGTGGATCAGTATCTTTCCGGGAGTCACCATTGCCTTCTGCGTTCTGGCACTTAATTCTCTGGGGGACGGTTTACGTGATTTTCTGGACCCGAAAATACGGAATAAAAAGAAATGAGCAATAGTCTACTCACAATCGAAAACCTGACGACAGAGTTGATGCTGGACAGCGGTCCGGTCAATGCGCTGGACGGAGTTTCATTTGCTGTCAACGCCGGTGAACTTTTAGGCGTTGTCGGCGAAAGTGGTTGCGGTAAAAGCCTGACAGCTTTGTCGATCATGCGGTTGCTGGCCGAGAATGGGCGCAATTCGGGTGGTCGTATCATGCTCGGTGAGGACGACCTGCTGCAAAAATCGAAAAAGGAGATGCGCGCTATTCGCGGGAACCTGATTGCCATGATCTTCCAGGAACCGATGACCTCGCTCAATCCGGTCTATACCGTCGGCAATCAGATCAGGGAAAGTATTCTGTTACACCAGGATTGCTCTCGATCTGAAGCCAGGACTATAGCAATCAATGCGTTACGCAAGGTCGGCATACCTTTACCCGAACAACGCTTTTCAGAATTTCCCCACCAGCTATCCGGAGGGATGCGGCAACGTGTGATGATCGCCATGGCCCTCGCCTGCAGGCCGAAGCTTTTGATTGCAGATGAGCCGACGACTGCGCTGGATGTGACCGTCCAGGCTCAGATTCTGCGCCTGATCCGCGAATTGCGGGATGAGATTGGTATGGGGGTCATGCTGATCACCCACGATCTTGGTGTTGTCGCCGAGATGTGTAGCCGGATTGTTGTTATGTACGCCGGAAAAGTTGTTGAAACCGGTCCGGTAGAGAAGATATTTGATGCACCTCTGCACCCTTACAGCGAAGGGCTGCTTAATTCTATTCCCCGAATTCGGGGAGAGATCCCGGAGGAATTGCCGGTCATCGAAGGGATGGTCCCACAACTATCAAAAATGCCTCAAGGATGCAGGTTTCATGCGCGCTGTCCCTATGTCGAGGAGCTCTGTAGAACAATAAATCCGGAATTGATTTTACAGGAGAGTGAGCGTTACGTTGCTTGCTGGAAATATCAAGAGAAACAGACTGGAGCCTGAATTGATGAGCATCCCCCTTTTAAGAGTTGAAAAATTGCGTAAATGGTTCCGTCTGTCTTCGGGATTGTTTTCTGAACGACGGTATGTAAAAGCAGTCGATAACGTCTCGTTTGAACTGTATGAAGGTGAGACCCTCGGCATTGTCGGCGAAAGTGGCTGCGGTAAAAGTACTCTGGGAAGGGCTGTCCTGCGTCTGATCGAACCGACAGATGGAAAAATTGTTTTCGAAAACAGAGAAGTCACGCATCTACCTCACAAGCAATGGCAGGAAATGCGTAAATATATGCAGATGATCTTTCAGGATTCACATGCATCATTAAACGCTCGGATGCGGGTCGGAAAATAATCGAAGAACCTCTCAAAATCTATAAAATCGGTTCAGCGAAGGAACGTAAACAACGGGTTCTTGACCTGTTGAAAACCGTTGGTTTGCCGGACGATGCAATTTACAAGTACCCCCACGAATTTTCCGGTGGGCAGCGGCAGAGAATCGATATAGCCCGCGCTCTGGTGCTGAATCCAAGGATTATCGTTTGCGATGAGGCAGTTTCAGCCCTGGATGTTTCCATTCAGTCCCAGGTCCTGAATCTGATGAGAAAATTGCAGAAACAGTTTAATCTGGCCTACTTGTTCATATCGCACGATATGAGTGTCATCCGGCATATCAGCGACCGTGTTGTCGTTATGTATTTGGGACGAATCGTCGAGGTCGCAGAAAAAACCGCTTTTTCGCCAATCCGAAACATCCCTATTCACGTGCTCTGCTTTCAGCGATACCTGTTCCTGATCCCAAAATAAAAAGTCAGCGGATTATCCTTGAAGGTGATGTCCCGAGCCCTGTAAATCCGCCAAGTGGTTGCCATTTCAGAACCCGCTGTCCGGTTGCAAGAACAGAATGCTCATCTGATGAACCTGAACTGAGAGTTATTGAGCCGGGACATTCCGTGGCTTGTCCCTGGGTCTGATCAATAAGGGCGGGAAAGCCCTATTATGTCACGATTGGAACCGCTGTTGACCTTGAGGCTGGCTTAATATTATTGGTCATTTCAATGATATTCGATTCACTCCCCACAGCGAAGATATCAGGTTGATCTGCAATCTACTCATATCCGCTCTCATAGGCATCGTTATTCTTCATAGTCGATCATCAGACATGCTCCCACCCTGGAGTAAGATCCTGCTTTCTCCAGACATAGAGGACCACATCTCTGGCGGCTCTGATACTGACCTGTTCTCGATTGCGCAACAGCCATCCCAGGCAGAGGGGAATTTCCCCCCAACCCTTATCCCATATTGTCACCAGTCCCCGTTCTACCAGAGGTCGAGCTTCATCTTCACGCATAATGGCGACTCCCTGACCTGCCATAACCAGTTCACGAACGATCTGTTCATCAACAGCAATTGCAGCTTTATTCGCCAGCACCCGGTTATCTCCCAACTTTTGCTGCAAGACACTGAAAAAAGGCAGATTCTCAACCCAGATCCAAGGCAGACCGGCAACCTCAGCCCAACTCAACTCCCGCCTTTCAGGCACCAGCCGGGTCGGGATGACAACACATGTTCTGACCTGATCAATGACCGCGTGCTCGATATCGGGCTCCTGACTGGTTGCGTAAAAAAACCAAGATCGATCTGCCCCTGACGCAGCCTCTGAGCAGTATCGGTCGACTGAAAGGTATGAAAGATGACATTGGTATTGCTATAGAGCTGGCTGTGCCTCTGATTAATCTCACTGATCTTCAAAAAATCGGGATCGGTGTTCAAACCGATAGCAATTGAAACAGCCTTATCCCGCGACAGAGAATTTGCATGCTGGCGCAGTCTTTCAGCCGATTCCAAGACCTCCTGGCTGCTGACGAGAAGCTGCTGCCCGATGCCGGTCAGATGCATTCCACGCGATGTCCTCTCAAACAGCTGCAGCTTGAACTCCTCTTCCAACAACTTGATCTGGGTCGACAGGGCCGATTGACTGATATGCAGCACTTTGGCAGCGCGGGTCAGGTTCTGTTCGCGGGCAATGGTTAAAAAGGATTTCAGCTGATAAAGCTCCATTCTCACTCCTTGCGTTCGACTTAACAGAACGCTCAGTCCTATAACTTCAATTGGACTCACACTATAAAGCACTGTAAAACAGCATCCAGACTTTTCACTTAAAAGACAACACAGATATTGCGTTCTATAAATCCAATCAAAAGGAGATGCCTATGTTCGGTTTGGAAGGCTCCGGTGTCGTCATCGGCTTTGCCCTGACAATCCTCAGTACATTCCTCTGTATCATTTACGGGGTCCTCAACTGGAATCGTGGTTATATGGATGCATCGGAAGACCAGCAGAAACAAAGCTGGACCCAAGAAGAACAACAACTTAAAGAAAAGCTGTAGACGGGAGAAGACCACGTGAGCATACCTCTACTGACCAGCGTCGTGCTGATCTATCTGGGCATTGTTGCCTACCTGACCCTCAAGGCCTACCGGGACACCAACAGCGTCTCAGATTACATGCTTGCCGGACGGCAGATCCACCCCTTCGTCATGGCCATGTCTTACGGCGCGACCTTCGTCAGCACTTCAGCCATCATCGGCTTTGGCGGTGCGGCTGCCGTCTTTGGCATGAGCGTCCTGTGGTTGACCTTTCTTGCCATTCTGGTCGGTATCTTTATCGCTTTTGTTTTTTTCGGGCGCAGAACCAGAGTCATGGGACTTAACCTGAATGCCCACACCTTCCCCGAATTTCTCGGTCGCCGTTTTGACTCGCGCGGGTTGCAAGGTTTGACCGCCCTGCTGATTTTCTGCGCCATGCCGCTCTATGCCAGTGTCGTCTTAATGGGCGGAGGCAAATTCATCGCCCAGGTCCTGGCCATTGATTACGATGTCGCACTGTTCTTTCTGACCATCATCATCGCGGTTTACGTCATCATGGGCGGGCTGAAGGCGGTCATGTACACCGACGCCTTCCAGGGCAGCATCATGTTCAGCGGTCTGCTGATCCTGCTGGTGGCCACCTATTACAAACTGGGCGGGATCACCGTCGCTCACCAGAGACTCAGCGACATGAAAGATCTGGCGGTCAAATACTTCGGCGCCAAAGGGCACACAGGCTGGACCGGCTTCCCTGAACCGGGGTCGGAATACTGGCTTATTGTCGTCACCACCATCATCCTCGGGGTCGGTATCGGGGTTCTTTCCCAGCCTCAGCTGATCGTCCGCTTCATGACCGTCAAGAGCAATCGCGAACTGAACCGCGCAGTCCTGATCGGCGGGATATTTATTCTGATGGCGGTCGGCGTTCCCTTTATTGTCGGGCCATTGACCAACGTCTATTTTTTCTACGAAGACAGTGAGACAATGGGCAGTATCGCCCTGCTCGCCGCCGATAAAAATGTTGCCAAGATCATCCCCATGTATATCAGCAGCGCCATGCCGCAATGGTTTACCGCCCTGTTCATGATCACCCTGCTCTCAGCTGCCATGAGTACTCTGAGTTCACAGTTTCACGCCATGGGCACATCGCTCGGTCGTGATATCTACGAGAAGGCGCTGGGCTGTCGCGGCAATTCGGTTCTGCTGACACGGGTCGGAATACTCTTTGCTATTCTGATCAGCTATTTTCTGGCCTGGGGCCTGCCCCATTTCTTTGAGGGCGGGACAGCGATCATTGCCCGTGGGACAGCGATCTTTTTCGGTATCTGTGCAGCAGCCTTTCTGCCGATCTATTTTGGCGCCATCTACTTCAAGCGCATGACCAAGCTGGCTGCCTACGCAGGCTTTTTAAGCGGCACCCTGGTCAGCTTCTTCTGGCTCTTTTTCATCCACATCAAGGAATCAAAGCCGCTGCTTTTGTGCAAAACACTCTTCGGGGTCGACTCCCTGGCAATAGGAACCAAATGGGTCTTTGTCGATCCTCTGGTGGTGGCTTTACCGGTATCGATTCTGGTGACTCTACTCTTCAATCGCTTTGGCCAACCAGTCCGAAAGCAGCATGTTGACAAGTGCTTCCGCGGCCTCGGCCATTGATCCTTTTGCGGCAGAGCCTCCGTGCCCTATGGATGCGCGGAGGCTTTGCTGTTGACATCCCCCGTATCCCTGCCGCCTCATGTTCGAATTTACGCCGACAGCTGACTGAAACCCTCTCGATCAAGCGACAGTCGCCGGTCAATCACGGTCTGTTCGAGAACCGGTCTGGCGTTTGGATAACGGCGGGCCGAGGGTCGATCTAGATCAACTCTGTGACACGCAACAGAAAAATCCCCAGAGCGGTAGAAAACAGAGAACCAAGGGAAGTTGCGGCAATAATTGCTGCAGCCAGATGGTGGTTGGTTCCCATTGTCCGGGCCATCGGATAACTGGCGGCAGCAGTCGGTGAAGCCGACATCAGAAACAGAACACCAAGGGTCTCGCCCCGCAGACCATAGACAATCCCTCCCAGAGTGATCAGCAAAGGCACCAGCAGCAACTTCCCGACACCGCCCAGTATAAAGATCGTGATACCTGAAAATCCTGCAACCGGATCGATGCTCCGGCGCAGAGCAGGGCCAGCGGCAGAGCCATACGGGCAAAGTAACCGCCGGTCTGCATCAGAATTTCAGGGACCGGGATTTGACTGACCGATATCACAATGGCCCCACAGATTGTGGCAATGAGCGGGTTTTTGAGGATATTCATGAAAACACGGCCGATATCCCGCTCTCCGCTTGTCTCCTGATGGCGGCTTAGCGTAATCACGGAGAGGATGTTAAACAGGATCGTCATCACCGCCAGATAAATGGAAGCCTGAGCAACAACCCCTTCGCCAAAGGCACTGAGGCAGTAGGCCAGACCGATAATTCCCATATTGCTGCGAAAGGTTCCCTGAACAAAAGCACCGCGGTCATGCCGTGCCGGAAGCAGAGGGGCCATACAACGATCGAGCAGAACAAAGATGACGACAGTGGCAACCAGCGCGTAGAGCACCAGATCGATTGGGAGGCCATGGCGAAAGTCGGTCTTGACGATCTTCACGAACAGCAGGCACGGCAGGCTGACGTTAAAAACCAGGCGGGAACCGAGCTTGGCAAAATCCTCGTTGATCCAACCGACCCGTTTGAACAGAATACCAAGAGCGATGATACAAAAGATCGGAAAGGTCGTCTGAATGGCAAAATAAAGATCATTGAGCATGCTTGTTTCCCGCAACTGAAAATTTACACCAGTGAAAATCGTGTGAAGGATAGCACTTTTAATTAAAAAAGGAAGAAGCGTTCTTCTGCTGGGAGGCACCGCCAGAAAAAACGTTGATCAGGCCACTCAATATCAGAAAAAAGCGGAATAACTCAATTCGCCCTTACGCTGTAATGAACGATTTTGAACACTCCGGAATTTGAATCTCGGATAAATGTCACATCAACGATACCGCGGACCTGGTTTAATTGACTGACAGGTTGCCTGTCCCCCCGGCTTCGGGCTCTGTAATAATAATGAACTTCAGCGCGATACTGATCGGCTGAAAAGGTTTCAAAAGTGATTTTTTCAAGAATATGCTTACGGTCAAAAAAATGCTTGTTGATATGATCGTACCAACGGGCATAATCCCGGCGGTTATGAATCGTGCTCTCAACGTCATTTATCTGGATTTTGTCCCAGTAAAAAAACTCATCCAATTGTTCCAGAGGTTCAGCACAATCGATTTTAGCGTAATAATCATTGATCCGTTGAAGCAGTTCCTTTTCCGTTGAATTAAACCTGCTATTCAGAGAACCGACTTGCCACAGGCGATTTGCAGACCCTGCATAATCACCAAGTTCATAATACTCCCGGTCTCCATATCCAAAAGAGACCGGTGCCAGCTTGGCAATATCCGGCATGCCATTCTCTTTCAAGTAGTCCCGATCGATCTTAACGTCGAGGACTTCGGCAACAAACATGGTATGCAAACCAAGATCATCGGACTTAACCAGGCGACACTCCAACACAACTGGAAATTCATCAATGTAAGGAGCATTAACCAACTGACTTTTAACCGGTGTCAATCCGGTATCGGCAAATTTATCGCGCTGCCGCCCCGACAGGTTCCGACATAATCCATCTCGACAATGTGATTTTTAGATGGAATTGAAAGAGTAAAGCCCCCCTGTTGCAGGAGGCTCTCATAACTGTAGGTTGCCTGCCGTAAAGACACTGAAATCATCACCGGATCGGAATTGATAACCCCGATCCATGAGGCGGTCATGATATTGGGCTGATCATTTCGATCATAACTGCCGACGACAATTGTCGGCAGAGGAAACAGGTAGGCTTTGGGCCCCAAAGATTTTTTCACGCCCCTGTACTCCTTTTCGGTAAGCAGCTATTACGAGAACGACTGCGGAGCTTTCGTTTTCATGCGTAGATTTTATCACTCCTGATCTTGCCCAATTTTTTTCCTGATAAGTTCAATCCGTTTGCGATTGACTCCAAAATCGCTCTTCCCTATTCGTGAAGCCGAGCGGACATGGATCAAGGGTTCTTCCGGAAAGTAAAATTCCACATCATCGACAAAACCAAAAACCGCAGAGCTGAATTCAGCACGGATATAGTTGTCTTTAAGTGCTATGAGTTTTGTCCGCCCCTGCGCTTGGATTTCCTGCACCAGAGCATTATAGCTCTGTTCTTTTCCACCGCGATAGAAGATCGCATCGATATAGTGTCTTGCGTCATCAATGGAAGCCTGACTGCTCACGCAGTTGGGAGATGTCGGACAGGGCGCAAGCCGGCCATTCGTAACTCCCAGGTCGGTCGGGGCGCTGCCGGCACAGGCCGTCAGGCCAAGCAAAAGCATAGAGAGAACGGCGAGATCGGTCAATTGACGTATCATGTTTCATGTCCTTACGGATCGATGTTTAGCATCAGGGTGCTCAGGATACCATTGACGCTCCTGTCAATGAAAGGTCCCCTGCCCGAACAGTTTGTTCCTATCAGGAAAACGCCGTACCACCAATAAAATAACACAGGGTACGACGTTTTATGATACGGCCAAGACAGCCTGACCGTTAAAACTGAATCTGATAACCGACCTTGGCCATACGACCCAATCCGTAATACTCGGAGGTTGCACTCCCGCCGGTGATCATCTCTTCATCCAACAGGTTGTCGACTGCGAAGGTCGCATAGCCTTCTGGTAGTTTAACTTTCGAATAAAGGTTCACGGTAAGCATATCATCCAGATTATCTTCGCGCTGTTTCTGGTTGATCAGATCCGCATTGAACATAAATTCATCGCTGACATAGGCCACGCCGAAGGTTATCTGCAACTGAGGTCCGACCTGCTTTTCGACACCATTTTCATCGTCCGCCAGAGGTTCAGCCCAGAACCCGCGAACCGACAGGACGACGTTTTCAAGCAAGTTGTTCTGCTGCACAAAAGGAGTCAGGGAAAGATCCCATTCGACTCCCTTGTTTTCGTAGTCTCCGGCATTGTAATAACTGTTGATTCCATCCAAGCGCTCATAGGAGATAATTTTGTCCTCGTACTTCATCAGGAACAAGGCCATCCGCAGACGCATGAAATCGTTGTCGAACTTTGTCCCCAATTCATAGGTCCAGCCCTCTTCAGGGTTCAGATCGGGATTTCCTTCACGGGTTGAGGTTTTATAGTACAGGTCATTAAAGCTCGGGGCCCGAAAAGCCTTGCCGGCATTGACAAACAACTTGAAATCCCTGGTCAGGTTGTATGACAGCGCAGCACTGGGCAGAAAGCGACTGTAATCCCTGGCTCCATCCTTTGCATCGATCAACTGCTCACGGCCACCGAGGGTCAGTTCCAAGGCATCGGTCAGCTTGCGCTTGACCTGCCAGAACAGGGCGCTGTCATCACGATAGTGACGACCGTAGGAATAATTGTAATCTGAAACGCGACGCACCAGATCGATACCGGCGTTCTGCTCAAAACCGAAAGCGTCAAACTGATAATCTCCGCTGACTCCATAGTTATAGGTCCGGCGCTTCTCTTCCGGTTCGGCCGGCGATGTCTGAAGTTTTGTTAAAACATCAAAGGAATAGAATGCCTTGAGCTTCAAAGGTCCCCTCTCGTAGCGGATATCGGCAAAGTGCTTGTCCTGATCCTGATCGTAAAAAACCGGAGATTTGCTCGAACTTTCGTAACGTTTGACGAACCCGGTCTCGACTCGGCTGAACAGATAATCGATAGAGAGGTGATCAATGGGATTAAGGTTCAGGTTGAATGAATACTGCTCCGTGTCATCCATATCGTAGCGGTAAAGACCGCGCCCTGACAGCTTTCTGTAGATAGTGTCCACCTTATCGAGGGCTTGGTAACCGACCCCGAGACTGATCTTTTCACCGGCCACTCCAGCAGTGTAATTCTGAAAACCCTTTTCTCCCACTTCAAAACTGCCGTAGGGAGAATAACCCCTGCCGTTTTTCCTGGTGATGACGTTAATAACCCCGGTCATGGCATCGGCGCCGTAAAGGGTTGAAGCCGCCCCGGTCAGAACCTCAACCCGCTCGACCTGATCAAGGCTGATGGCATTAAGGTCGTAACTCCCTCCCGACGCGCTCTGGATCGGTACACCATTGATCAGCACAAGCTCTCCGTCTTCAAGTCCACGGATGCTGACTTCACTCTTCATCCCCATACGACTGACTCCCAGCGGTGCCAGTGACTTGTAGGACAAACTCGCACTTCTTTTCAGTGCATCGATCAGGTTGTTGCCACCCGACGCCTCCAACTCTTCGGCGCTGACAACCGTGATAAACCGGGCCGTATCTATTTCCTTGACCAGATAGCGATCGGCAGTGACAACAATCGGCTCCAACCGGCGGACTCCCGTTTCGGCATAGGCTCCGGATGAGACAACAACACCCAGCACACCCAGCAACAAACTTCTGACAAACAACATTTTCAACACTCCTGTTTCAAGATCCGGGCAAAAAATCCCAGACCGAAATAAAATCGACCTGGGATATCCCTTTTCTATCCACAAGACATTTTATGCGCACTCTTGCCTTGAGTTTACGCATAACCAACATTTCAGACAGGTCTTCTGACTTCCGGATCAACCTACTCACCACGTCTTCCCACCAATAATGGCAGTGACTTCGTGTGTGGTTTTCGTCCCCGGTTACAGCGGCGGGCCCGTCCCCGATTTTCACGGGGTTCCCTATTAAGCTCGTAAGAGCATCTGAGATGGTATCTTTTCGCTTTGCTATTTCACACTTTTTATGTGGGTAATGTCTACAAAAAGACTGTCTCATTGTCAAGGAATTACGAATAGGGATCAATTCAATGGAAACGGACAAATATCCGTCATTTCCAGCTGGCAAAGAAATTGTTGAGTAAAAAACTATGTGATAAGATTCCTGCTTTAATCCTTTTGATCACGAAAGAGACCACTATGAGCAAAACAGCTGACGAGATAGAAAAACCGCCCTGCTGAGGCCCTCCGACCTCCGCCGGTGGCGGAGAAATTACAGAGCAAGTCCCCGGCTTTCAAGGTTGGCTGGACACATCGGCAGGTCAAGTTCCACAGATATCGACAGAACTGAAGTTTTCAGATCACTCTGGCGGTTGCAAGGTTCGTTGGGGCATCGGTCGCACCAGCTATATTGTCCCTCCCGGCCTTTACGCCATCGGTCAGCCGGATGAAGACAGCCCTGTCGTCGTCACTGCAAACTACAAGATGAGCTACGATATCGTCCGCAGCAACCTCAATGGCCGCAATATTTGGCTTTTAGTCCTTGAAACTTACGGGATCAATGTCTGGTGCGCAGCCGGAAAAGGGACATTCGGTACAGATGAATTGATTAACCGCATTCAGCAAAGCGGCCTCGATAATGTGGTTCAGCACCGCACCCTGATTCTTCCTATTCTCGGAGCCCCGGGTGTCGCAGCGCACCTTGTCACCCAGAATACCGGTTTTAAAATTCGTTATGCAACCTTACGGGCAGAGGACTTGCCTGAATATCTCGACTCTGGAATGAAGACAACGGCAAGGATGAAGGAGCTCACGTTCCCCCTGCGTGAACGGACTGTTCTGGTCCCGGTCGATGCCGTCCAGAAGGTGCGATCGACCCTCCCCGTTCTGATCCTTCTATTTTTGTGCGGCTGGGGTCTCAATAGTTTGAATACGGGACTGTCTGCCGGGATGGCCTATCTGGGAGCGGTGCTGACCGGAACGGTCGTGGTTCCCCTTCTTCTGCCCTGGATTCCGGGCAAGAGTTTTGCTTTAAAAGGGGCTCAACTGGGGCTACTCTGGAGTGTCTTCTGGTATCTGTATTCGGGATATAAACTGGGCACAGCTGAAATTCTGGCAAGCGTGCTGGTGTTTACATCGGTCAGTGCCTGGTGCGCCTTCGGCTTTACCGGGAGCACCCCATTTACTTCCATTTCCGGGGTTCGCAAAGAGCTTCGGATTGCACTACCAGTAAGTGCTGGAAGTTTTTTTCGCCGGTAGCCTGATCTGGGGCTGGGCGATTTTAACATCGCTGTAACCACTATTATTATGTTGGGAAGACCAGGATGAAAAAATTCAGCTATCTGAAAAATGTTGTCAGCTTAAAATATGACAGGGAGCTCTGCGTCGGCTGCGGGCGCTGCATTGAAGTCTGCCCACATGCCGTATTTGTCCTGGAAAACAAACGCAGCTATATCATTGACATTAACAGCTGCATGGAATGCGGGGCCTGTGCAATCAACTGCCCGACAGCGGCCCTGACGGTCGAGTCGGGAATGGGATGCGCATCAGGCCTGGTCAATGAATGGTTGATGGAAAAAGGCCTCAAAAGAGGAGGAAGAAGCAGTTGTTGACAACGGCTTTTTTCGTAATTCAAACCTTTTCAACAGGGTAACCGGCACAAGTCCCCGACAATTTCCGCCGGATCGCTTCAAGCATCGCCTCATCCTTTTCAAATCCAGCTGCAGCTTTAACATTGAGGGCGAGCGGCAGCAACCCGGTGAGTAAGGTGCGCAGATTGCTGCAGCCTGAACTGCCTCCGGTTGCAAGCGTTATCTGCCGAGTCAAGCCTCGACCGATAACGATCCCGTTCAGCGACTGCAACTGGTTTTCAGCTTGCTCACAATAAGGACTGGGGGATTTACGAAATTGCACCTGGTAATCTCTAATCTTGAGTGAGTTCGCATCGACGAGCACTTCAATTTCAATATCATGAAAGCGATCCTTCATTGTCCCGGTTAGAACGATAGTCTCATCCTTGCCGATGGAAATATTGTAATTGATATCGCGGCTGAAATTTTCCATATTGTTCGGTTTATGCATTGAGACCTCCTCCAGTCCTGAATCCTTATTTACTGCTAAGTTTTTATACACGTCTTCGCCCGATAGACAAAGATATGATTTTTCATATTGACTATTATTTGACCATTTGGCTATATTGCCAAATAGCCAAGGAGATATCATGTATCGGCAACGTAAAAAGCACCTCGACGCCCGAGCCAAAGTTCTGAAAGCTCTCGCCCATCCAACCCGCCTGTTCATTGTTGAAGAACTGGAGAAAGAGGAGCGCTGCGTCTGCGATCTGACCGAGATGATCGGCGCCGATGTCTCGACGGTCTCCAAGCACCTGTCGGTTTTGAAACAGGCCGGCATTGTCGCTGATGACAAGCGCGGCAACCTGGTCTTTTACCGACTGCGCGTTCCCTGTATCCTCAACTTTTTGGCTGCGTCGAATCGGTAATCGAAACTCAGGCCAAAGAGCAGTCGACCCTGTTCAGTCAGAGCTAATTTTTTACCTAAGTTATTGGCCTTTTGGCCAAACAGGAACAACCTCATGAACATCAAAACCGAATGGAAAGCCCTCTTCTGGACCATCGCGACTTTTTCAATCTGCTTTTTTATGCCGATCGAGCTAGAACGGTTTCAGGGAGCGGTGCTCGAAGCTCTCTACCTGGTTAAATGGTATGCCCGTGAGCATGTCCTGCTCTGCCTTATTCCGGCGTTCTTCATTGCCGGAGCTGTCGCAGTCTTCGTCAGTCAAGCCGCGGTTATGAAATATCTGGGGCCAAACGCAAAAAAACTGCTCGCCTACAGCGTCGCTTCCGTCTCAGGACGATCCTTGCGGTCTGTTCCTGCACCATATTACCGCTCTTCGCCGGTATCTATCGCATGGGGGCCGGCCTCGGGCCGGCCTGTGCCTTTCTCTATTCAGGTCCGGCCATTAATATTCTTGCCATCGTTCTGACAGCTCGAATTCTGGGCCCGGAGATGGGAATTGCCAGAGCAATCGGTGCGATTGTCTTCGCTGTCATTATCGGCCTGTTGATGCATTTCTTCTTCCGCAAAGAGGAAGCGGAAAAAGCGGAGGCAGCTCCTTTTATGGATGAGGATGAAGACGTCCGGCCACTGTGGCAAACGGTCCTCTACTTCGGTGCGATGATAGGTATCCTGGTTTTCGCCAACTGGGGACAGACGAATCAAACAAGCGGACTCTGGTACACTATTTTCACGGTCAAATGGTGGATCACCGGCGGCTTCTCCATCGCTCTTGCGCTGATGCTGGCAACCTGGTTCAGGCTTGGCTTCGTTCGAATCATCCTGGCCTCGGTGCCAGCCCTGTTGATGGCATTTTTACAACCTCAACATCCGGAACTGGCCTTCACCTTTGGAGTCATCGGCCTGTCGGTATTAAGTAATCTCAAAAGCACTCGCGAAGGTGAAATGGGCCACTGGTTCGATGAAAGCTGGGATTTTGCCAAAAAGATACTTCCGCTGTTGCTGATCGGGGTTTTGATCGCCGGTGTGCTGCTCGGTCGTCCCGGCCAGGAAGGGTTGATTCCTTCCACATGGGTTACATCGTTGGTCGGCGGTAACTCCCTGTTTGCCAATCTGTTCGCTTCGGTCTTCGGCGCATTTATGTACTTTGCAACACTGACAGAGATCCCAATTCTGCAGGGGCTGATCGGCAACGGGATGGGCAAAGGGCCGGCTCTGGCCCTGTTGCTGGCGGGGCCGGCATTATCACTGCCGAACATGCTGGTGATCCGCAGTGTCATGGGAACAAAGAAAACCTCGGTCTTTATCATTCTGGTCGTTGTTATGGCGACGATCAGCGGCCTGATCTATGGAGCATTGTTCCCGGCTCCCTCCTTTTGAGCACAACGACCGATCATGAAAGCTCTCATCGATGAAAGCGTGAATAAGGGAGAGCCCAACCCGACGGAATAAATATCCTGCATGGTGGCGCCACCTCGCGACCATGATTTATAATGAACAGGTCGGTCTCAAGGTCAATCCTTTTAGTTTGGAGCGCCGACAAAAACATCAATAAAAGGAGTTAAATATGAAAAAATCCAAATCCTCGGAACAGGATGCGCCAAGTGTGAAAAACTGGCTGCCAACGCCAAAGAAGCCGCCGATAATTTGGGTTTCGAATACGAGTTGGTCAAGATCAAGGAACTGAATGACATCATGGCTTTCGGCGTTATGACCACTCCCGGACTGGCTGTTGATGGAAAGGTTCTGACCACCGGAAAAGTACTGAGCCCCGCTGCAATAGAAAAGATGATCGGTTGAACGCTATGAAGAATTTTGTTTTCACAGTTATCCTCGTCTTTTTTCTTGCGGCCAACGGCTGGACCGAGGGACTGCCGAAACTCGTCGACCTCGGCGCTGATAAGTGTGTCCCCTGCATTGAGATGGCTCCAATGCTGGAGAAGTTGACAAAGGATTTCAGCGGGAAAATGGACGTGCAGTTCATCGATGTCTGGAAGAACAGTAAAAAAGCTGCAGCATACGGAGTCAGGATGATTCCAACCCAGATTTTTATGCTCCTGACGGTACTGAACTTTTCCGTCACATCGGATTTTACAGCCGCACCGAAATCCTCTCAAAGTGGAAAGAACTGGGTTATGACTTCGGATCAACGGACTGATGCTGGCACAACTTTTTAGCAGTTTGAACCAGGGGGTTTCAGGTGCACCGCTGGTCGCGCTTATAGCTGCCACCGGCTGGGGAATCCTGAGCGTTATTCTTTCCCCCTGCCATCTCGCCAGCATCCCGCTGATCATCGGTTTTGTCGATGGTCAAGGACGCATCAGCACCAAACGGGCTTTTTCATGTCTTGCCTGTTTGCCATCGGTATCCTGCTCTCTATTGCCCTGATCGGACTTCTCACCGCCTGGGCCGGACGCCTGCTTGGCGATCTGGGACCATGGGGAAATTATCTTGTCGCCGGAGTTCTCTTTATTTTTGGCCTGCATCTCTGGGGGGTACTCCCGACACCCTGGGATGCGGTGCCGGTCAATACGCAGCGCAAGGGCCTGCTTGCGGCCTTTTTTGATCGGTCTGATTTTCGGCATCGCCCTTGGACCCTGTACATTTGCCTTCATGGGCCCGGTTCTCAGCGTTGTCTTTACCGAGGCAAGTAAAAATCTGGTTTACGCTTTTTCGCTGGTACTGGCCTATGCTGCAGGTCATTGTACGGTGATTGTTCTGGCCGGGTCATTCACCGAAAAAGTTCAGCGCTACCTTGCCTGGAATGAGCGCTCACAAGGTCCGCTCCGGCTAAAACGGGTGTGTGGTCTGCTGGTCATGGCCGGCGGAGCCTGGATCATCTATTCCGCCCCCTGAATAATCGATCGACAAAATTGATCGGACCGGCCGACAGCATGCGTGTTAAAAAGAGCCTTTCCTTTTTTAAACGGCTGAATAAACCTCAGACCCAACCTCACAGGAGTTGAAATAATGATCAAAGTCGGAATCAATGGCTTCGGCCGCATGGGCCGCCTGGCCCTTAGAGCGGCCTGGGACTGGCCGGAATTCGAAATCGTCCATATCAATGAAGTCAAAGGGGGCGCCGAATGTGCCGCCCACCTGCTTGAATTCGATTCGGTCCACGGTCGGTGGGACAAACAGATCGAACATGACGAGACATCGCTGACCATCGAAGGAAAAACAGTCAGTTTCAGCGAGCACAAAGCTCCCGGTGATGTGCGGTGGGATGAACTGGGCGTCGATATCGTCATCGAATCGTCCGGCCAGTTCCGCACCATCGAACTGCTGCAGCCCTACTACGATCGTGGCGTCAAAAAAGTGATTGTTGCCGCACCGGTCAAAGAGGGGGCCTTGAATATCGTCATGGGGGTCAACGATCACCTCTACAACCCGGACGAGCACAAGCTGCTGACCGCTGCCAGCTGCACCACCAACTGCCTGGCCCCGGTAGTGAAAGTGTTGCATGAAAAGATCGGTATCGATCACGGTGTCATCACGACCATCCATGACGCCACCAATACCCAGGTTGTCGTCGATGCCCCCACAAGGATCTGCGCCGGGCCAGGGCGGCAAGCATGTCGCTGATTCCCACCACGACCGGTAGTGCCACGGCCATCACCCTGATCTACCCGGAGTTGAAGGGTAAGCTCAATGGTCACGCCGTGCGCGTGCCTCTGTTGACCGGATCGATCACCGATGCTGTTTTTGAGATGAGCCGTGAAGTGACTGCTGAGGAAGTGAATCAGCTCTTCCATGAAGCGGCCAACACTTATCTGGACGGCATCTTGGGGATTGAAGAGCGACCGCTGGTTTCGGTTGATTTCAAGAGCGATCCGCGTTCGGCCATTGTTGATGCTCCGAGTACCATGGTTGTTGACGGGACGCAGCTGAAGGTTTTCATCTGGTATGACAATGAGATGGGGTATGCCAATCGGATGATGGAGTTATG